>Ga0172371_10000057_pt1 | contig 136451 bp, 126 predicted proteins | sample Lak12m_FD_114543 | JGI IMG/M metagenome (GOLD analysis project Ga0172371, IMG submission 114543) | Freshwater microbial communities from Kabuno Bay, South-Kivu, Congo - kab_022012_12m | ecosystem: Environmental > Aquatic > Freshwater > Lake | place: Democratic Republic of the Congo...
CTCGCGTTTCTTCGCCTTCCTTGGCCTTTTTGCCTTCGGGATGTACACGCTGGTGGTTTCCAATAACTTGTTGACATTATTTGTTGGCTGGGAGATCATGGGACTTTGCTCTTATTTATTAATAGGTTTCTGGTATGGCAAGGAATCAGCTCGCAATGCAGCGATCAAAGCGTTCATAACCACGCGAGTTGGCGATGTTTTCATGTTGCTCGGTATTGCCTGGGTTTATAGCCACACCGGCACGCTAAATTTCAACGAGATTTTCCGTCCCGAGGTCCTCGAGAGCATGGGCAACACGATGGCTTTCCCGCGCCTCGCCAACAGCCTGCCGGTGTTGTATCCTTTCATTTCCAGTTTCTCGGTGGCGGGTGCCATCGGCATCCTGCTTTTCATCGGCACGGTGGGTAAATCGGCGCAGTGGCCTTTGCACGTCTGGCTGCCAGATGCCATGGAAGGTCCCACACCCGTTAGCGCGATGATCCATGCCGCCACGATGGTCTCGGCGGGTGTTTATGCCGCGATACGCATGTTCCCGCTGTTGCACGCAGACCAGTCTGGCACCGCGTTAGCCGTTATCGCCTTCATCGGCGCGTTCACCGCTCTTTTCTCCGCCACCATTGCTTTGGCGCAGAATGACATCAAGCGTGTGCTGGCTTATTCGACGATCTCGCAGCTCGGTTTCATGATCGCCGCACTTGGTATTGGTGCGTACGTGGCAGCCGCATTTCACCTCATAACACATGCTTTCTTCAAAGCATTGCTCTTCCTTGGCTCCGGCTCGGTAATTCATGGTATGGAGCATGGCGTCTTGCACACCGGTGATCACTCGGTGGACCCTCAGAACATGTTCAACATGGGTGGATTACGCAAGAGGATGCCGATCACTTTCTGGACTTTCCTCATCGGCGGTTTTGCTCTTTCCGGTTTTCCGGTGTTGACGGCTGGTTTCTGGTCGAAGGACGAAATCCTTGCAGATGCTTTTGGTCACGGACACTGGGTTGTCTTTGCAACCCTTGCCGTTGCTGCATTCCTGACCGCCTTTTATACAATGCGACAGATCACACTTACTTTTCTCGGCAAGCCGCGCACCAAGGAGGCAGAACATGCCCAGGAAACGCCGTGGACAATGACCGCGCCGCTAGTCATCCTGGCGATTTTCGCTGTCGGCTATGGTTGGCTTGGTATTCCAGAACATTTCCCGCTAATCGGTGGGATCCTACCCAATTGGTTCCATGAGTTCGTGGGAAACACACTTAGCGAAGTCCCGGAAGCAGCGCCATTCAATATCTGGCCGTTGCTTACTTCACTCCTCGTCGCCCTGGGTGGGTTATTCTTCGGCTGGCTGGCATATCGGAAGGTCCAGGCACCGGCGCAGGATAAACTTCAGATCCCAGTATTGAAGAATAAGTGGTATTTCGATGAGTTATACAATTTCCTCTTCATCCGCCCGGCGTATTGGATCTCTGAAAAGTTCACCTATATGTTCATGGATCGCGTTGTCATAGATGGAATATTACATACACTCGGGCGCTTCGCCCTTGGGATGGGTAACGGCTTGCGTAATTACATCGATAAACCAGTAATAAACGAGTTCATCGGCGACGGGACGGGAAACATTGTAAAGAAGGCTGGTGGCAGCCTCCGCCGTATTCAGATCGGGCGCGTTCAAGCTTATATGGTTTCATCTTTGGTTGTGGTTATCATCATCGCGGTGGCGTATTATTTTCTGGTTGTGTGAGTGCAGGGCAGGTTGCGAACCTGCCGCCTTACATGGCGGGTTAAAAAAACCGCCCTGGAGCAACTTATGGATTTTCTTCTTGGCCATCTCCTTACCCTTATCCTCTTCTTCCCCATCCTGGCAGCCTTGGTTATCCTTTTCCTGCCAAGTGACGATGTGAAAGTCATCCGCTGGACGGCATTGATTGCCAGCATCGTTCCATTTGCGCTCGCCGTCCTTGTGTGGACGCGCTTCGATACATCTGCAACCGGTTTCCAGTTCGTGGAGCAATATCCCTGGTATGAGGCGATCCACTCCACTTTCCATGTTGGTGTGGATGGCTTATCGTTGACGATGGTACTGCTGACCACACTGCTGACACCGATCTCAATCCTGGCTTCATTCACCATCAAGGATCGCGTTAAGGCGTACATGATCCTCTTCCTGATGCTGGAGACGGGCATGTTGGGGGTATTCCTGGCTCTCGACCTGTTGATTTTCTTTGTTTTTTGGGAGATTGGCCTGGTGCCGATGTACTTCCTCATCAACCAGTGGGGTAGCGAAAAGGGCGAGCGTACCTTGTGGAAGGGTGTCAAGATGCAGGCGCGCAACTACGCTTCGCTAAAGTTTTTAATCTACACCATGGCCGGTTCACTCGGCTTGCTGCTCGCCATCCAGATGCTCGGTGTGCTATTCCAAACCTATGATCTTCCCTCTTTATACGAACGCTGGAATGCACTCCAGGGAACGTTGTTGGGATTGCCGGTAACAACAGTCAAGGCGATTGCCTTTTGGGCTTTCGTCGTCGCTTTTGCGATCAAGGTGCCGGTCTGGCCTTTTCACACCTGGCTGCCCGATGCCCATACTGAAGCACCAACCGCTGGTTCAATGATCCTGGCGGGTGTATTGCTGAAACTGGGCGCGTATGGCTTCTTGCGTCTTGTATTGCCATTCTACCCGGCAGAAGCCCAACGCTTTGCCGGAGCGTTGGCCTTCCTGGCAGTGATGGCAATTGTCTTTGGGGCATTTGCCTCATACGGCCAGACGGATTTCAAACGATTGGTGGCATATTCCTCTGTCAACCACATGGGCTTTGTCCTTCTTGGAATTGCTGCCGCGGCCAAGGTCGGTTTGAATAACCAGGATGTTGCCCTCAATCTGAGCAAGAACATCGCGCTCAACGGCGCGGTCTTGCAGATGTTCAACCATGGTCTCTCTGCGGCAGGTATGTTCTTCCTTGTTGGCGTCATCTACGAGCGGACACACACCCGCAACCTGAACGACCTTGGCGGCTTGTTCCCCCTTGTGCCTGTTTACGGCGGAATTCTTATTTTCACTTCCATGGCCTCGCTCGGCTTACCTGGACTAAATGGCTTTATTTCCGAGTTCATGGTTGTGCGCGGGGCGTGGCCAATCCTCAGCGTCTACACCGCCATCGCCATGCTCGGATTACTTTTCACTGGCGCATATATCCTAAAGGGCATCAAGCAGGTGCTGCATGGCCCGATGAATGAGCATTGGGCGCAAGGTGAACATCGCCTTACCGAGATCAATACCCGCGAGATCATTGTCATGGCTCCGCTAATAGCGCTCATTCTTGTTATTGGTGTTTATCCCGCCTGGATTCTCGAGGTGATCAATAAAGCTATATTGATGTTGTTTTAAAGAGGATAGGGAGTAGAGAGTAGAAAATAGTGAACTAATCTCATTCTCTACTCTCTCCTCTCCAACCGAGGTGACTCATGCAATTTCCGATCTTGAGCGTTATCGTCTTCACCCCCATGGCTGCAGCGCTGCTGATCTTGCTTATCAACAGCGAGCGAAAGAACGAGATCCGCGTCACGGCGCTGGCAGCAGCTACTTTTGCGCTGATCCTTTCACTATGGGTATATTTCACCTACGATAAAGCCATCGGCGGATACCAGTTCCTTGAAAAGTATAACTGGATGCCGATGCTTGGCATCAGCCTCCACCTTGGCGTGGACGGGATGAGCGCGCCGCTCGTCCTGTTAACCGGAGTGGTCATGTTTACCGGCGTTCTCATCTCTTGGGGAATAGATGATCGCCCGCGAGAATTCTTTGCCTTCCTTTTTATACTGGCGAGCGGCGTATTTGGTGTTTTTATTTCACTTGACCTGTTCATGCTGTTCTTCTTCTATGAGATTGCCGTCTTCCCGATGTATTTATTGATTGCCATATGGGGTTGGGTCAAGACCCGCGAGTATGCCGCGATGAAGCTTACACTTTACCTGTTTATCGGTTCGGTCGTCTCCCTGGTTGGCGCACTGGTAATGTACTGGACAAGCGGCTTGCACACCTTCGACATGCTCGCCTTGGAAAAGGCAGCTTTCCCCCTAGCTTTTCAGAAGATATGGTTTCCCTTCGTCTTCTTCGGTTTCGCTGTCTTGGGTGGCATTTTTCCCTTTCACAATTGGTCGCCTGATGGCCACGTTGCTGCACCAACTGCCGTCTCGATGTTCCATGCGGGTGTGTTGATGAAGCTGGGTGCGTTTGCTGCCTTGCGCGTGGGCATCATGCTCCTGCCGGAGGGCGCGAAATTATGGGCACCCCTCATCATGGGTCTGGCGCTGGTCAACATTGTCTATGGTGCATTCATCGCCATGGTACAGACCGATTTCAAGTACATCATCGGTTTTTCTTCGGTCTCGCACATGGGGCTGGTGATGATGGGTTTCTCCACAATGACACCCATCGGAATGACCGGTGCAGGTTTGCAGATGTTCTCGCATGGTGTGATGACGGCTCTCTTCTTTGCTGCAGTCGGCATGGTCTACGACAGGGCACATACGCGTGATATTCCCAAACTTGGCGGTATGGTCAAACCTCTACCATTGGTCGCCATTGCTTTCATCATTGGAGGTTTGGTCTCGATGGGTATGCCCGGACTTTCCGGTTTCATGGCTGAGTTTCCCATATTCATGGGCATCTGGCAGGTGAGACCGATCGTTGCCATCATCGCTGCCGTGTCAATCGTCATCACCGCAGCCTACATTATGCTGGCCATCCGCCGGGTATTTTTTGGTGCCATGCCGGTAGAGTTCGAAGGTCATATTGGACCGATCGGCGTCCAGGATAAAGTGGCACTCGTGTTCCTGTGTATCATCATGATCAGCCTTGGCGTCTTCCCGTCGCTGATGTTCCCCTGGGTACAAGCCGGCGTCCAACATTTGATGATCCTCCTGGGAGGTGCATAGTGACCACCATCCTGCCCATTCTCCCTGAGATTTTGCTCCTTGCGCTCGGCATCCTTGTACTGGTTCTTGACCCGTTCTGGAAGGAAGAAAACCGCCGCCTGAATCTTGGCTGGCTGACCGCTGGTGGCCTTTTCCTCATCTTGGGCATCAGCCTGGTGATTGCCCGCCCTGGCGCACAGCCGGTTCTCGTCTTTGGTGGAATGCTGCGCGACGACTGGCTCGGCTTCGTCTTTAAGATGTTTTTCCTTTTTGGAGCAGCCATCACCTCCCTCTTCCTGATGGACGTGGAAGGCGCCGGCCGCCGCGCTGAATCCTTCCTGTTGCTCATTTCTGCAACACTCGGCATGAATCTTATGGCCTCTGCTGCAGACCTGGTGATGCTTTACCTGGCTATCGAGACCACCTCCATCCCTCTCTACATCCTGGCCGGTTTCCTGACCGGCGATGATAAATCCACCGAATCTGGTTTCAAGTACATGCTCTTTGGGGCATTGACTTCAGCCTTCTTGTTGTATGGCTTCAGCTTACTTTATGGCTTCACTGGCCAGACCAGCCTCTACGCCCTCTCTGCTTCTTTCCCAACCTTCAGCTTGCTTGCGTTGGGGATCGTTTTCCTCGTCCTGGTAGGGCTATCCTTTAAAATCTCTTTCTTCCCATTCCACTTCTGGGCACCCGATGTTTACGAAGGTGCACCGACACCGGTGGCCGGTTTTCTTTCCACGGCTTCAAAGGCGGCAGGCTTTGCTGTCGTTCTGAGGCTCTTCGTGGCGGTTTTCCCATCGCTGGCGGCCAACTGGAGTATGATTCTGGCTATCCTTGCGGCTTTGACCATGACCGTTGGGAACCTCATCGCCCTGACCCAGAAAAATATCAAACGCATGTTGGCTTACTCATCGATCGCCCATGCCGGTTATGCCATGATTGGCATTGTCGCGTTCTCGCAGTTGGGCGCGGCCAGCACAGTCTTCTACTTGATCGCTTACATCCTGACCAACCTGGCAGCCTTTGGCATCGTCACCGCTTTTGGCCGCGTGGCTGGCTCGGACGACATGAAAGCCTACTACGGGCTCAGCCGTCGTGCTCCAGGATTGGCCTTGATGATGCTGGTGGCCTTCCTATCACTGGCCGGTATGCCACCTTTTGGCGGTTTCGTTGGCAAGGTTTTTGTCTTTACCGCAGCCATCCAGCAAGGATGGATCTGGCTGGCAGTAGTTGGCATCTTGAACTCGATCGTTGGTGTGTACTACTACATGACAGTCCTGAAATATGTTTATCTCTACCGCATGGAAGGTGAAGCTGAGGAAAAGCATCCGGTACCACGCTCGAAGCCCTATGCAATTGCCCTCACTGTGCTGACGGTCGGTATTCTCGTCATCGGAATTGTTTTTGCCCCTTGGTTCAACCTCGCCAATAGTACAGCTCTGAGCTTGTTCTAACTTGTTATGATATAATTTTCCGCCATGAACCAACCTCGGGTGGAGAAGAAGTCACTTTCGCAGTCGATAGTGACCCGATACTTAGTATTCGTTGCCATTCAGGTTGGTTGCTTTACCTTTGTGATTGTTTTTGTTGCTTTACTAGTCGGACTATGGTTGGACCGTTTCTTTCAAAGTAATGGATTGTTAGTAATTTTGATTATCCTGGCGAGCGTTCCTCTGACATGGTTTATTGTTTGGCGGTTGGTAAAACAAGCAAAAAAACATATCAAGGGATCGTCGCATAGCGAGACGTGTTATACAGAAGCACACGAGGAGGAAGATACACGTGATGTCTCATGAGAAGAAAGCTACCCATATTACACGATGGTTGGTGTTAACACTTTTGATTGCTGTCGGTATTACGGGTGTATTGATAAAACCAGTCCGCCCTGAGGTCTCACTCAAAGGCGAGACCCTGCTGACTTTACCTTGGTTTGGGGGATTACCATTGACGAACACGCTGGTTACGACCGCCGTTGTGGATTTGATTGTCATCGCCATGGCGCTGGCTGCAGGGCGGGGCATCCATCAAGATGGTTCGTCATCGAAAGGCATCGCAGCCATTTTCGAAGTTATTTTTAGCGCGATTTATTCACTTGTTGAGAAAACAGTTGGCAGGAAATGGGTTAAGCAGGTGTTTCCGCTCGTCTCCACGATTATCATACTCGTGCTGACAGCGAACTTGCTTAAACTATTTCCCGGCATGGAGAGCATAGGTCTCATCGAGCATCAACATGATGGCGAGACGGGATATGCGACGATGACTATTATCCCTGGTTTGGTAGGATTGACAGCAATCGAGACGACGACCAACGCCTATAAACTCGTCCCGTTCTTCCGCTCCCCCTCTACAGATTTGAACTTCACTGCTTCACTGGCACTGATCGCAGTCGTCATGGTTCAGTACTTTGGCGTTCGGGCCAACGGTCCACGGTATTTTAGTAAGTATATTAACTTTGGTCGTTTCTTGAAGATGTGGATTCAAAAGAAGGTGGGTCCCTTTGACGCGATCAATCCTTTAATTGATATATTCGTAGGCGTGCTTGAGTTCATTTCAGAATTCGCTAAAATCATCTCTTTTTCTTTCCGTCTTCTTGGCTCAATGTTTGGCGGCGCGGTTTTGGTAGTAGTGCTGGGGACTCTCCTGCCAATCAGCCAGTTTGGCCTGTATTTCCTGGAGTTGTTCTTTGGCGTCATCCAGGCGTTGGTTTTTGGCGTTCTGACCATGGTATTTATCGCCATTGCAACAAAAGGTCATGGCGAGCATGCTGATGACCATCATGAAATCCAAACAGCCCAGTAATAAAAATACTCATATAATATGTAATTGAAAGGAGACAGACATCGATTATGGAATACACTCTACAGCAGGCGATTGTGTTAGCGGCTAAGTTTTTAGGGGCTGGGCTGGCAATGGTTGGCACCCTGGGAGCAGGCTTGGGCATTGGAATTCTTGGCAGCGGCGCGATGCAAGGCATTGCCCGGAATCCCGATGCGGCTGGCGATATTCAGATCAACATGATCCTAGCAATTGCGTTCGCAGAAGCAGTGGCGATTTACGCGCTTGTCGTAGCGTTGGTTCTGCTCTTCGTCGCCAAGTAGGAGATTGCTCATGGAAGGGCTTGGAATAAACCCTGGTTTATTGATATTGCAAATTCTCAGTTTCCTGATCGTCTTTGTCATCCTGCGTAAATGGTTGTTTATGCCGATAGCGAACATGCTAGAAAAGCGGCAAAACACGATCGTGCAGGGTCAGGAAGACGCGCGTATCGCTGCCGAGGCGCGCGCCAACGCCGAAAGGGAAGCGGACAAGATCCACTCCGAGGCGCAGAGCAAAGCAGCTCAGATTGTCAATGAGGCTACCGCCCGCGCCGAAAAAGTTGTGGCAGAATTCCGCGCCGAGGCCGATAAAGAGATTACCAAAGCACGCGAATCCGCCCGCGCCGAGATTACTGATGAGCGCAACCGCATGTTGAGCGATCTGCGCGGGCAGGTTGCCGCGCTTGCCATCGCCACTGCCCAAAAGCTGATCGGCGAAGCGCTGGACGAGAAGCGTCAGCACGCTTTATTGGATGAATTCTTCTCCGGCGTGAAATCGGGCAAGGTGATAATACTGGAAGGTGAGATGCTGGCCGGCGCCTCCGCCGAGGTGACCAGCGCTCTGCCGCTGACCACCCCTGAACAAGTTGTGCTAAAGAAAGACATACTGGCTAAAGCCGGCTTGCAGGCTACCGTCTCCTTCCGCGTGGATCCGGCCATCTTAGGCGGGCTGATCATACGCGTTGGCGATAAAGTATTAGATGGTTCTGTTGCCGGTAAACTTGAAGGATTGCGCCAATCTTTGATGTGACAACGAAGTTGCCAGGCTGAAGAAGCGAAAGATCTCCCTGTATATGAGGAGATTCTTCCTTCCACTTGGAATGACGTAAAAAGTGATTTGACGTGTAGAGGGTTTTGGCGATATGATTCGTCGAAACCCTCTCGTTTTTGCTATAAATTACTCGAATCTTACAGAAATAAAAAATACCTCGTGCAATGCATGAAACTCACGGTTGAATATTCTGTATGACTGTTCAGCGATCTCTCCTGAGTGACCTCTTTTCCGAATTTCCCCTGCCGATTCTATCTGGGAAGCCTGATGATACTCCCATCACCGGAATCAGCGTTGATAGCCGCAAGGTTATTCCAGGTAATCTTTTCATAGCCTGCACAGGAGGTGAAGCGGATGGTCACATGTACATCCCGGATGCGCTTGCGCACGGAGCGGTTGCTGTCATTGGCGAAACTCATTTGGTTGGGGATGGGAGGATTGGGGAGAAAGTCCCGTATATTCGCGTCGAGAATTCCCGACAAGCTTTGGCTTATCTCGCCGCGGCTTTCTACGGTCATCCTGCGCGAAAGTTGACAATGATCGGTGTCACTGGCACCGACGGGAAGACGACGACCACGAACCTGCTTTACCACATTCTGCTGAAGGCAAGTGTCCGTGCTGGAATGATCTCCACAGTCAATGCGGTCATCGGCGACCAGGTGTTGGATACCGGCTTCCACGTCACCACACCGGAAGCGGAGGATGTCCAGCGCTATCTCGCCATGATGGTGGAGGCGGGTATAACACACGTTGTACTGGAAACCACTTCTCACGGACTGGCGCAGTATCGGGTGGACGCCTGCGAGTTCGATATTGGCGTGGTAACGAACATTACCCACGAACATCTGGACTATCATGGGACGTACGAGGCTTACTGCGCTGCAAAAGCGCGCCTGCTCGTTGGACTAGCGAATACCTTGCCTAAACCCCAGGGAAATCCCCGCCTTGCTGTCATAAACCGTGACGATACCTCTTACGGATACCTCTTTTCCATAATAAAATCGACAACCGGCTACCAGGTCTACAATGTCAGTTACGGCCTGACGAAGAAAGCCGACCTTTTCGCTGGAAAAATACACCAGACCGCCTCTGGTCTTGAATTCGGAATAAAAAAAGAGAACTTGCGGATAGCCATTACTTCAAGGTTATTAGGCAGGTTCAATGTATACAATACACTCGCCGCGTTTGCTGCAGCGATAACCGGTCTCGGTATTGATCCACGAGCTGCTGCGGATGCAATCGCCTCCTTCGCCGGTGTTCCCGGGCGGATGGAGTCTATTGAGCTTGGCCAGTCCTTCACTGCCATCGTGGATTTTGCCCACACACCCAACGCCCTGCACGTCGCTTTGGAGACGGCTCGCGGACAACTTACTACCGCAATGATCACAAAGAACACAAAGAACAAAAAAATAATCTCTGAACACTCTGTGGGCTCCTTGGTGAAAAACTCCCGCTTAATTGCCATCTTCGGCTCGGCGGGGTTGCGCGATCGTGAAAAACGCAGCATGATGGCAGAAATCTCTGTGGAGCTGGCAGATATTACCATCCTGACCGCTGAAGACCCACGCACCGAGTCGCTAGATGACATTCTCGAAGAAATGGCCTGTGGAGCCCGCGCACGAGGCGGCAAGGAAGGAAAAACCTTTTTCCGTATTCCAGATAGAGGCGAGGCGATACGCCTCGGTGTCCGAATGGCGCAGAAGGGTGATATCGTCATCGCTTGTGGTAAAGGGCACGAGCAATCCATGTGTTTTGGTACAACAGAGTACCCATGGGATGATCGCACTGCCATGCGCGCCGCGATTGCTGAGTTACTAAAAATCCCCGGTCCCCAGATGCCCACTTTACCGACACACTGAACTTAAAAGGCGGAGCCTTGAACCGTATAATGAAAAGCCTGAAGATTGCACCCCTCACCTTGACCGGAGAAGTCGTTCGCTTGGAACCTCTTTCCGAGATCCATGTCCCCGAGCTTACCGTCGCCGGGCACGATAAAAACATCTGGCGTTACATGCTTTATGTTTATCCTGATAATCAGGAGAAGATGCTGGCGTTGGTGCGGGATTTGCTTGGACGACAAGCCAGTGGCACTGACTTACCCTTCGCCGTCATTCACCTGGCGTCCAGCCACGCCATAGGCAGCACGCGCTATCTGGAGATCCGGAATGAGCATTGCTCGCTGGAAATCGGTGGGACATGGTATTCACCAGCGTACCAGCGCACCGCGGTCAATACCGAGTGCAAGTACTTGCTATTAAAACATGCTTTCGAGGTGTTGGGCTGTATCCGTGTGCAATTCAAGGCGGATGCGCGCAACGAGCGATCATTGCTCGCCATCGAGCGCCTGGGCGCGATTCGCGAGGGTATGTTGCGCAATCACATGATCACACCGGATGGTACGATTCGCGATTCGGTTTATTTTAGTATTTTAGATGTGGAGTGGGAGGGAGTAAAGCAGAAACTGGAAGGGATGCTGGGGAGATAAACTGAAGAGCTGCAAGGAGAGCAATGGCGGCATGATCTTCGGCGATCCTGGCATTCCGCTTTGCCTGGATCGCTTGGATAAGTGCACCCGGGTGGCGGGCAAGGGCTTTCAGCATCCTGCCAATACGCAGATTAGTATCCTTATCCATGATTTCACCGAGGTCGAAGGGGATGGGAGCGCGTGGGCCATCACTGATGGCGCGCAGGGAGAGCAGTGGAAACCCCATCCTGGCTGCAATCTGCGCGATGCCGGCTGTTTCCATTTCCAGGACGGGGTGGGTCAATGGGCCAAGCTGGTCGTGCCTGGGTTGAGAACCATGTGTCGTGATTGTAGTGCCTGTAAATAAACGCGCTTTCCGCCCGGCGATGGCATGGGTAATGGCATCCATTGCTGCCGGAGGCCAATATCCGAGGGGGATGAGTGGTTCCGGTGGTCCTGCCTCAAACACGCAGAAGGAATTTGCCACGACAACATCCCCGATCTCCAAATCTGCCTCGACCGCACCGGCAATGCCAAAAGAGATGAACAGGCATGGTGAGTGTTCCGCTGCGAGGATGCGCGCGGCTTCAGCTGCGCGGCGCACTCCCATGCCTGAAGTGACCAGGATGCAGGTTAACCCTGCCAGATCGAAGCGGAAACCATGAAATGAACTCACTTTGATCCGCGTCCAATTTGAAACGCGGCGAATGAGGGCATTGCTTTCATCGGTCATTGCCGCAAGCAGGCCAATTATCTCCTTCACACTGAGTAGTTCCCCTCCTTGCGCCATACATCCAGCATCAATTCGTAACGCTCCAGCCTCATGCCAGTGTATATGCAGTTACTTGTAGAGAAGATATAACCTCCCCCTGGCATTCCGTTGTGCAAGGCATAACGCGCCGAGGCAATCACTTCCTCGTCTGTACCGGTATCCAACGCTCCGCAGTTTACATTGCCGATCAGGCAGACTTTATCCCCGTAAAGCCGTTTGACCTCAGCGATATCCACACCCGCCTGCGGATCGAGCGAATGCAACGCGTGCGGGTTTGCCTGGATAAGTTGGTCAAGGATGGGCATGATATTACCGTCGGTATGCTTGATGGTGTAAAAACCCATCTCTCGGTAGCCCTTGATGAGCCGCGCCAGGAAGGGTGTGACAAATTCGCTGAACATCGCAGGTTTGAGGAAGGGAGTGGTATTGAAGCAGTAGTCGCTGCAGAGGGCGAAACCATCCAAACCACCGTGTTTCCGGTAGATTTCTGCCTGTATAAAAGCCTCTTTCAGCGTTGCTTCCGCTTCGGCCTTCACTTTTTCCGGCTCATCAATCAGGCGGTAAACCAATGCTTCCATATCCTTGCCTTCCGGAATAGAGAGTGTTGCGTCACCGTGGCGCATCAAGAAATAACGATCTCCTGTACGTTCGCGAACCAGGTCAACCAGGCGAACGGTCTCTTCCACGCTATCCGGATTGGGATGCAGGAAAATGGCACTATGCTCGAAGCGTTCTGCGGTTTTGATGTACAGCTCTGCCATGTCGGCGCGGTGCAGCTCGCGTTCCTTTTCCTCCATTTGCATCCATTGGTGGTAGGAGCGATGGCTGGGATGAACCTTGCCAAACGCCTCCATCGTCAGGAAGAAGACCAGTTCGAAATGTGGGACTCTTCCTGTTAGGAGACGGCGTTCCAATGCTGAAATGAAGCGATCTTTTTCAATCATTTTACATAACTCACCCTGGTTCTGGATAAAAAAAGCAAAATGACTGTACTTGCCATTCCGATTGCCAACCCACCGAGCCAGATGGCTTTGGGTGAGATGGCATCATTCAAGAATCCTCCCACGAGCGGAGCTGCGGCGCGCGCCAGACCCCAGGTAAACCAGTAGATGGTCATGTAGCGGCCGCGCAGGTCGGCTGGGGCACGGTTGGCTGCATATGTTGTGCCGGTGGGGATCAGGATCAGTTCACCGAATGTCAGGATGACCATGCTGACCCAGAATCCCCAAAAGCTGTTCATCAATGAAATACTGCCCACTCCCAGGGCAAAGATGGACATTCCGAGCGCCACCATGCGCACCGGTTCGCGCTTGCGCGTGTATGAAGTAATGGAATATTGAACGAATACACACATCAAGGCGTTGGTGATGGGCAACCAGGAGTAAAGATACTCCGGCAGGCCGTAATAGGTCTTGGTGTAGACAGCATACAACGTCCACATCATTAATGGCGCAATCATGCCAAAGGTTGTGGTGATGACAATGCTGATGTAATGCCGATCAGCCAGAACGAGACGATAATCGCGCAGGTTTTGGAGCAGACTCTCGGTGTGGGTGGATTTTCCGGGTTGTAGTGTTTCACGGATGAAGAAGAGCAGGATCAGGCTATAGGTCAACATCCCGCACGCCGCGGCGAAGAAAGCCAATGTGTACGATTTGCTCACGATAAATCCGCCAATGGCCGGACCGATGGCTATACCAGCGTTGCTGGCCATGCGCAGGATGGAGTAGGCCCGGCTGCGTCCTTCCAGAGGGATGATATCGGCCATCATCGCGTCCGAGCCGACGGCGTGGAATGGTTGTGCCGCGCCCATCAGTGTCATTGGAACAAGGAAGCCAAGGTATGTTTGGGTGCGGCTCATCAACAGGAAGGCCAACCCATGTGTCAGTATCGCGGAGAACATGACCGGTTTGCGCCCGAAGCGATCAGCGATGGAACCTCCAAGGAACGAGACGATCATGCCGGTGAAGGAGCTGATGCTGATAAGCGAGGCAACCGCGGCGAGTGGCTGTCGGAGAATGTTGCTGGCGTAGATCAATTGGAACGGCCAGATGATGCTGGAGCCGATGGAGCTGACGAGAACGCCAATAACCACTACCCAAAACTGGCGGGGATAAGAGGAGTAAGTGGCTCGGAAGCGGGTAAGCATGGGTATGAAAAACCCTGCGAAAATTCTAACATTCGCAAGGTGGGGTAAATGCTACGGTTTATTGGACGTGAATTGACGCAGAGGGCACGGATAAATCGGATGTTTTTCCTGCGTGTAAGTCGGCGCTGGTATGCGTCCCATTATTATCTGCGGTTATAACCTCCGCCACCGCGGCGATCCCGGTCACTTCCAGGTCGGCCTCCGCGTCGATCACCGCCTCCAGGGTGCCCCCCGCCTGAGCGACCTGAGCCGCCCTTGCGAGAATCATGCTCTTGTGCTTCCTCGACAGTCCAACCTTCCAGCACGGCCTGGCGTGAGAGACGGATCTTACCCATGGGATCAATGCCGGTCACCATGACGCTGATCTCGTCTCCCATGCGTACCACGTCTTCGACCTTCTCGACGCGCTCGCTGTCGAGCTGCGAGATATGCACCATGCCGTCGGTGCCGGGTAGAATTTCAACGAACGCGCCAAAATCGGTAATGCGCACCACTTTTCCGGTGTAGATGCGTCCAACCGCGGGTGTCTCGCTGACTGCTTCGATGCGATCACGCGCCATTTGTGCTTTTTCGCCATCTGCGGAAGCGATGTATACTGTACCGTCTTCTTCAATATCGATCTTTGTATCGGTCTCTTCCTGTAATGCACGGATGTTCTTACCGCCGGGACCGATGATCGCGCCGATTTTGTCAACCGGTATCTTTACCGTGGTGACACGCGGTGTATGCGGCTTCAGCTCCGGCCTCGGTGCGGGGATGACCTCCAGCATCTTGTCCAGAATGAACAACCGTGCCTGGCGTGCATGGGCCAGCGCTTGCTCCATGATTTCTGTACTTAAACCGGATATTTTGATATCCATTTGCACGGCAGTGATACCCTTCGTGGTGCCAGCCACTTTGAAATCCATGTCTCCGAGATGGTCTTCAGCACCCTGGATGTCGGTCAGGATAACGTATTTATCGCCTTCCTTGACCAGGCCCATCGCCACGCCCGCAACCGGAGCCTTGATGGGAACACCGGTATCCATCAACGCCAATGTGGAGCCACATACGGAGGCCATTGAAGTCGAACCGTTGGAGGATAACACTTCGGAAACCAGGCGAAGCGCGTAAGGGAACTCGGACTCGGGTGGGATGACCGGCCCGAGGGCGCGCTCAGCCAGCGCTCCATGCCCGACCTCGCGCCTGCTCTGACCGCGCAACATTTTCGTTTCTCCGGTGGAGAAAGGTGGGAAGTTATAATGATGCATGTAACGCTTGGTATCAAACGGTGTGAGCGTATCCAACTCCTGTGCTTCGCGCAGCGTGCCCAGCGTGGCCAGGGTGAGGACCTGTGTCTCGCCACGCGTGAACAGGCCAGAGCCATGGGCGCGCGGGCTGAATCCGACTTCGCACCAAATCGGGCGGATCTCATCCGGGGAACGACCATCGGGTCTTTTTCCGAGCTCGAGAATGCGTTGCCTGACGATGGTCTGTTCAGTCTGATCGAAAGCTTCCATAACCGAAGCGGGTTTGGGGTAATTGGTTGCATTCTCCCCATCTGGAACGGTACATAATCCTGAAACGATCCCATCCTTTAGAGATGTCATACCGCCATAGAATTCATTCTTCGTCAGGGGTTTTTCGAGAAGGCTGCGGATATCGCTGCTGACGCGCTCGTAGACCTTTTTACGAAGTTCTTCATCTGGCAGGTAGATGACAACCTCGCGTTTAGGTTTGCCAATCTCGGCCTGCATCTGGAGCTGCAGATCGATAAGCGGTTGGATGGCTTTGTGACCAAATTCGAGGGCAGTGACAATGATATCTTCAGGGATCTCGTCAGCACCACACTCGACCATCAGGATGGCGTCACGGGTTCCAGCGATGCGCAAGTCGAGATCGGATTTGTCCATTTCAGCGAAGGTGGGATTGATGATGAACTGACCATTCACACGTCCAACGCGCACCGCACCAACCGGACCATTCCAGGGGATATCGGAAATAGTCAACGCGGCTGAGGCGGCGTTTATGGTGAGGATGTCGAGCGGGTTCTCGCTATCTGCCGAGAGTGAGTACATGATGATCTGTACTTCGTTGCGCATCCCGTCTTGAAAAAGCGGGCGTAGTGGGCGGTCAGTGAGACGGGCGGTGAGGATGGCCTCGGTTGAGGGACGCCCCTCGCGGCGGAAGAACGAGCCGGGGATCTTGCCGCCAGCATACATGCGCTCTTCATATTCCACACTGAGGGGAAAGAAGTCAATCCCCTCACGTACGTCGCCCATGGTGGCAGCTGCAAAGACAACCGTCTCGTTCAGGTGCACGGTGACGGCTCCGCCAGCCTGCGGGGCAAGTTTTCCAGTTTCAACATCAATTGTGCGACTGCCCACTGAGGTGGTGTAGCGTTTTGATTCGGGTTTCATATATTATCTCCTGTGATGGGCGGAATAAAATCCCGCCCTGTATTCCCGCCAAGTCAGGGACTGAAGAACGACGACAACAAGGCCAACGAATGTCCAAGCGAAAAAATGAAAGGTGTTGGAGGTTGTCAACGTTATTCAATTCCCAACCTGCGGGTGTATGCTCTCACCCCAAACCTCCCTCCTTTGAATTTATAGAGAGGTGAATGATGAAAGCAGAAAAAAAGAGTAGATGAGCATTGCCCATCTACTCGGGCGATCATCTTCTTATTTGCGGCGTAGTTTGAGTTGATCTGTCAAAGCCAGGTAACGTTGATACTCTGCCTTGCGCAGGTAGCTCAGCAACCGGCGGCGCTGTCCCACCAGTTTGAGCAATCCACGCCGGCATGATTCATCGTGGCCATGGGCTCTGAGGTGGTCTGTTAACTGGTTTATCCGGGTGGTAAGAATTGCCACCTGTACTTCCGGCGAGCCTGTATCGCTTTCATGACGGTGGTAACCCTGGATCAACGTTGTTTTTATTTCCTTGTTTAGCGGCATGACGTATGCGTCTCCTTAAATTGATTTTTGCAGGTCTCCCTACCGGCAGGTTTAGCCGCCAGTGGGACCAGTCACGGGCAAGTATTATACCAGAAAAAGATGGACTTTTCTGTGGTTCCCGGGCAACGCGGGAGCTGGATGGGCTTACGCATAAACCGGGAATCCTGTTTGGACACCACCAACCTCTTACACTGCAATTGTGGAGGGTGCACGTACTTACTTTCTTTCGCCGATTGCTTTCTCTATTAAGATTTTTCTTAATCCATTTTGTAGCTCTGGAGAACATGTCGGTAGCATCCGACGTAAAATTCGTTGCATATCTTGACCATGCGTGTTGGCAATCGCTTCCTGTAAAAAGTAAAGGGTCTCGGTCAATGAGATGCGCGCCAGGGATGTGAGACAGGCTTGCAAGTCCAGTTGCGTGGATGGACGAGCTGTTTCGAGGACTGGGCGGATGATGCAGAAGATGACGGGCAGGTTATCGAAACCAGTCTCATTCAGCAGTGGGATTAACGCCCTTAGTCCCCAGGTCTGCATTTTGTCATCCCGCGAGTTAAGCCAATCTTCAATCAGGTTTAACAATACCTTGGAATTTTCGCGTCGCAGACGGCGTAATGCGGTTGTTAATAGCGCCGATTGAACCAGTGGATCTTTGGATTGCTGCATCCATTCTGGCAGGAGTGAGAAAAGCGGCATGGCTGAGGCAGGCGGGATGAAACCTATCAGGTGACAGGTTAAAAGACGTGTTTCTAGGGTGCCGGCTTGCCAGAGAGCATTTGCCAGGGTTGTCGCTTGTACCGGGTATTGATCAGCGGGAGCTTCCAGTTCGCTTTCTATTTGCCGAATCACTGGTTTGGGGACGCGGTAACTGGGCAGGGCAGCGCGTACCGCAGCCTGCGCCGGACGAATGGTGCGGTTGGAGTAATACTCCAGCATATCACTCAGGTAGCGAACGAACACCTCCGGTTGATCGAAATATACACCCAACTGGGCAACCTGTGTTTTCAAGCGGGTAAGGTCAATGGCGGGCATTTTAGGTCGAGGTTTTTCGATACCAGTCGTTAGTTACGATAGGGGACCGGGATAACCTTGGCAGCGATCTCATCTTGCCGGGATCGTATCACCGTGCGGATGTGTGTCAGGATTGCTTCAAGCGGGAGGATGGCCTTCTCTTGCTCTTGGCGGAGCTTCATTTCAACTCCACCTTGATTGAGAGCGCGCTCGCTAACAGTCAGCCTTATTGGGAGCCCGATCAGGTCTGCATCGATGAACTTTATGCCGGGACTCTCGTCCCGGTCATCATAAAGGACTTCGATGTGCGCGTTTAGCAACTCGCAATAGAGGTTTTCGGCGATTTCTACACTCAGGGGATCGCCTTTTCCGCGCAATAAAACGAGATGTACCTGGTACGGCGCGATCGTGATAGGCCAGATCAACCCATGTTCATCATGGTGTTCCTCTGCCACACAGGCTAGCAGGTGGTCAATCCCGATCCGATAAGAACCCATGACGACTGGTTTGCTTTTCTTGTCCTTGTCCACATAACTGCAGCCAAGCGCGTCCGAGTAGCGTGTTCCAAGTTGTAAGATGTTACCCACCTCCACGCCGTACGCGGCGCGCATCGGACTCGCACAATCGGGGCAAGCCGCGCCGTCCTTCGCAGAGGCGATATCGGTAACGATTACGGCATCGTAGTCGCGCCCGTAGTTCACGTTGAGCAGGTGATAACCTTCTTCATTGGCTCCCGCCACCAGATTGGGCGATCGAGGGATAACATCATCCACGACAACCCTCACCCTTGGCCCCTCTGCCAATCTCGGTGGTGGGGAAGGGGTGATGGCAACCGGCGAAGCAAACCCCGGTTCCGCGCCGATTGCCAGGATTTCAGACTCAGTAGCAGGACGCAGTTCTTTCGCGCCAATGGCGTTGGCCAGCTTGGTTTCGTTCAAATCCATATCGCCGCGCACGATGGCGAAGATGAATTGTTCCTCGTCTGACCCCAAGGATTTATGAAGCCCCTTTGGGTATTGCGGAATGGTAGCCATGAAGAACACGGCCTTGGCGGTCTTCGATTTCGGCACGCCGAGAAATCTTGCCAACTCTTCGATGGTATGTGCACCGGGTGTGGCAACCTTCACAATTGGCTTCGGCTCCTCTTTCAGCGCCGCTGGCTTTCGGAAGAGCGCCACCTGACGGTTGGCGGTGTAACCACAGCCATTGCAGAGCAGCAGCGAGTCCTCACCGATTGGTGTCAGGTATATAAACTCATGCGCCAACTTTTCGCCAACACCTGCACTTGCGTCGGTGCGCAGCGCAGCTGCAAGTGTCAACCCTGTATCCGATTTGACCGCGATCACCGGCAGACCGCAGCGGTGGAAAATATCGAAGTAAGACTGGTAGTGGGTGCGGTATTGCCTGTCGAGGCCGGTCCAGTCCGCGTCCAGGCTGTAACTATCCTTCATCGTGAACTCACGCGCACGGATCAACCCGGCGCGCGGTCGCGGGTCGTCGCGCCACCTCGTTTGGATGTGATAAACCAGCCGCGGAAGGTGTTTATAGGATTGCACTTCGCGCCGGACGAGATCCGCAACGACTTCTTCTTGGGTCATTGCCAAAACCATATCGTGATCTGATCTATCCTTAAATCGGCCCATTTCGGAACCAATTTGGTACCAGCGACCTGTTTCCTTCAATAGATCAGCTGGTTGGATGACCGGCATGGCGATCTCCTGCCCACCGATCCTGTCCATCTCCTCACGCAGGATGGCCTCAATCTTCTGCATGACACGCTTGGCGAGATGCAGGTATGAGAAAATTCCTCCACCGAGGTGACGGATGAAACCGGCGCGCATGAGCAATTTGTGGCTCTCGACCTCCGCCTCGGAAGGGGCAGCGCGCAGTGTTTGGCCGAAGAGTTGGCTAAATCTCATAGGCTCTTTCCGATCCAATTAATAGGGAATAATGCCTTGAAAGTCTGACAGGTGGGACTTGTTGACCTATCAGACGATTAGACTGGTCAGATTAATATGCCTTGGCAATATACACCTTCTCGCTCGCTTCTTTACCGCAGACGATACACTTTCTCTTGCCACCAGGTTGCTCCAGAGGAATGCAGCGGGAGGTGGCTTTGGTATCTTCCTTCACCTTCGCCTCGCACTCTTGACTGCCACACCACCAGGAGAAGACCCAGCCGTTGCCGACCATTTCCTTCAACTCGGTGTAATCCTTTGGATCTTGGATATTGCCATCGCGGAAGGTAGTGGCGCGCCTCAGAAGGGAGGATTGGATCTCGGAAAGGAGCAGATCCACAGTCCGCGCCAACCCCACCTGGGGGACGAAAGACCTGCCATGAGCAGAGCCGAGGGATTTGTCTTCCTTTCCCGGCTTGTCGCGCCGGACCAGGGCAACCGTTCCCTTTTCCACATCCTTTGGGCCAACCTCGATGCGCAGTGGCACGCCGCGCATTTCCCAGTCGTTGAACTTGAAACCAGGTGTTACCTCGGTGCGGTCGTCCACTTTCAAGCGAACACCGGCCAGCTCAGCTTTGATACGCTCGACAACCGGCAATACTATACTGCGCTCGGAGTCGTTCTTGTAAATGGGGATGACGACGACCTGGATGGGTGCCAGGCGCGGAGGCAGCACCAGGCCCTGGTCGTCGCCGTGGGTCATGATAATCGCACCGATGAAGCGGGTGGATAGACCCCAGGATGTCGTCCAGACGTATTGCAGGGTGTTGTTGGTGTCAAGGTACTGGATGTTGAAGGCTTTTGCGAAGTTCTGACCAAGGAAGTGGGAGGTGCCGGCTTGCAGGGCGCGTGTGTCGCCCATCATCGCCTCGATGGAGGTGGATTGAACCGCGCCGGCGAATTTCTCGCTCTCGCTCTTGACACCCTGGATGACCGGAACCGCGCCCTCGTTGATGGCGAAGTCGGCATAGACACCCAGCATGCGCATAGTCTCCTCGCGTGCTTCCTGCTCGCTGGTATGGGCGGTGTGACCTTCCTGCCAATAGAACTCAAGCGTGCGCAGGAACAGCTTGGTACGCAGTTCCCAGCGGACTACATTGCCCCACTGGTTGATCAAAACCGGCAGGTCTCGGTAAGATTGGATCCACTTGGCATACATCGAGCCGATGACCGTCTCAGAGGTAGGTCGGACGACCAGCGGCTCCTCCAACTTCTCGCCTCCGCCGATGGTGACGATGGCCAGCTCCGGCGAAAAGCCTTCGACATGCGCCTTTTCTTTTTCGAGAAATGACATCGGGATGAAGAGTGGGAAGGCAGCGTTGACATGTCCGGTGGCCTTGAAGCGCTGGTCGAGCGCAGCTTGGATGTTTTCCCACAGTGCCCAGCCGTAGGGTCGCACCACCATGCAGCCGCGCACGGGGGCATAATCGGCCAGCTCGGCCTTCAGTACGAGCTGGTTGTACCATTCAGAAAAATCAACATTGCGGGGGGTGAGTTTTTCGTCTGTCATAAGAACCTCGGGAGTGGGGAGTGGAAAGAAGAGAGTCGAGAGTTGTTAGTAGAGAGTAAAGAATAGTGATGACTTTAGACGTTGTCGGTTCGGATATGCATGATTGCAGTTTCTATATCCGGCGCATATATCACAAATTCGCGTTGATCGGCAGGGATGTACTCATCGAACGATTCGTACACCTGGTTGAGGACAGCCTGCCAGCCTGCCCCGACCAGGATGAGTGGCCTGGGGGTGATTGCACCGATGATCATCAGATTCCAGCTCAGCGCGATCTCGGTCAGTGTACCAGGACCACCAGGCAGGGCGATGGCAGCGTCACAGCCCTCGACGAGAGCCTGCAACCGTTCAATCAGCGTTTCACATCGCTGTTCTTCTTTGACCCAGGCGTTGGCGATCACCGGACGCCAGCGTTCGATCTCCGTACATGTTACGCCAATTACATGTCCGCCTGCCTCGCCTGCCCCGCGACTGACAGCCTCCATTGTGCCGATGTAGCCACCGGTCAACACTGTGTGTCCCGCTTCAGCCAGGAGTTTGCCAAGTTCGTAGGCTTTTATATAGGCGGGGGTGCTGGGTTTGGATTGAGAACCACCGAACACTGAGATGTTCAAAGGAAATACCTCTATTTCTGGCGCGAAGGGTCACCTGGCATTCGTAAGAAAAGCCACGGAGGTTAAAGGTTTGCCTTTTTGCAGGAGCTGTGCCCTGCGGGTTAAGAATCCCATTCGCGCTCCTTGTTGATATTGAGTTTCTGTAAAATGGCTTGCTCCAAGTCAATACCGGAGACCGAAGCCAGTTGAATTAGGTAAAGCGCCACATCTGCCAGCTCGTCAGCGAGATGCTCCTTGTTCCCCGTCTCATCGCGCCATTGGAAATGTTCCAGTACTTCAGTTGCTTCCAGAGCAAGCGAGATCGCCAGGTTGCGCGGGGTTTGCGGGCGCGGGCTATCCGCCACGTACCAGCCCTTGGCATGGACGAAGTCATTCATGGCATGGGTCAATTCTTTTATATCCATCTTTGTGTGCTTTCATGGACAGAAATAAAAGCGGCTCGCCAGGTCTGGGAGCCGCAGATGGGCGGGTCGAAACGAACCTAACCAGACCGGAGGGGTTTCTGCTTATGCGGAGCTGGGGATGGGTTCAATCTCATAGATGAAATTATACCTGATTTCTTGAAATGATGTAAAAGACATAATTCACTTTCCCAGGAAAAATGTAATTCCACATGAAAAGGCACAACCTCACTTGCGTCGCGTGCTATAATTTATCTGACAGTAAATAAAGGGGATTTATTGTTTAGGTTGTAGTATGGCAGACTCGTGCCCATTTCAATGCATTCCATGAACCTTCATCCGGTACATTCGAGGATGGTATCAAGTACCCGGTTGCTTGTTCTCTTGAATAAGGGGGCAAATAACAAACTTTCTCTGGCCTCAGCTACAACCGGTTTTGAGAGAACCACTCTTCTCAGTGAATGGATTAACAAACTTGGAAAACCAGTAGCCTGGCCATCGCTTAATAAACGTGATAATGCTCCTGAACATATATGGAGCTATATCCTGTTGGTTCTTCGAATTATTCTGCCTCAGTTGGGAAAAGACGCTAACGAATTGCGATTGAGCTCTCCACAGTACAAATTAGATTCCACTCTGACCCCACTCATCAACGAGATTCCCGTTCTTCCTGAACCATTATTGTCAATACTGGATGATTATCACGTGATCTATTCATCCTCCATTCAGGAAGGTATGATCATCCTGCTGGAGCACATACCCGCCCAGTTGCATCTGGTAATAACCAGCCGGGCGGATCTCCCTTGGCTGCTTGTACCTTTACGTTCACGTAGCCAATTGGTGGTGATCCGCGCGGCTGTTCTGCGTTTAACGCCACAGGAAACTGCCGATTCCCTCAAGCGCAAATTGATGCTTGGTCTGTCTGTCGAGGATGTCGCCATTCTGGAAGAACGCGGGGAGGGCTGGATTGCAGGTCTGCATATGGCAGCTTTATCTCTGCTTGGTCGGGAGGCTATGCAGGATTTGCTCATGGGCATCGATCATGTCAGCGAACTTGGTGTGGCCTACCCGGAGTGCCTGGGGAGCACCGGCTGGAGATTTGGCGACTACCTGACCGCGTCTAAGAGCACACAGACAGGACGCTTTAAGGCAGCCGCCATCAGCTCCGGGAAAACGAACCTGGTCAGTTACGCCCTGGGCCATAACTCTCCCGGTTTCCTACCTGGCCATTTCGGATACGAAAATTGGGAGGCGGGGAACCTGCTACTCGATTATTCCCCGATCTCCCATGCAGACCGGGTGACCACGCCCGCATTGTACATACACAGCGCGCATGACCAACGCGTTCTCATCTGGCAGGGTTATGAGCATAATAGTGCCTTATTGCGCCGCGGTGTTCCCACAGAGATGATTATTTATCCCCGCACCGGGCATGAACCAGCTGAGCCAATATTGCTCCTGGATGTCATGGCACGCATCCTAGCTTGGTTGAAGTTGTATTTACTAGGCCGATTTAATAAAGAAGGTTACTCGCCATGGAATATCGCAGACTAGGGCGAAGTGGCATAATGATCAGCCCGCTGGGATTGGGTACAGCCCGTATGGCTGGATTGGGTTGGATCGAGGAGAAAACGCCTCAATTAACACCAGAAGTGAAGCGTGATACTATTCGGCAGATCCAGGTAGCTATTGATTTTGGAGTAACATTTTTTGACACGGCGGATAACTATGGTCAGGGTTTGAGTGAGAGTATTTTAGGGGAAGCCTTGCGCGGTCGGCGAAAAGAGGTCATCGTGGCAACCAAGTTTGGTGAAGATCCAATGCCAGACCAGGAGATTCCCAGGTATTTGGAAGAAAAGTTGGTCAAACAAAAATGCGAAGCCAGCTTGCGTCGTTTGGGGGTGGAGTGCTTAGACCTGTACTTGCTGCACCGCCGCGATTATCCGCATGGACAAGTTCCAGAGATGTTGGGCATCCTTGAAAATCTTGTGCAGGTTGGCAAGATACGCTACTATGGCTGGAGCACGGACGATGTTAAAAGAGCGAGGTGCTTTGCCCGCGGAGAACACTGTACAGCCGTAGAGCATCGTTTGAATATCTTCAATGACAATCAAGCAATGCTAGACCTATGCCAGGAACAGGAACTAGCTAGTTTGAATCGCGTTCCATTACTCATGGGCGTGCTCACCGGGCGTTGGTCGGCAGAGACGAAACTAGAGAAAGGTGATCCTAGGGCAGAGTGGTTTGAACACAAGGAATTCAGGGATATGCTGACTGTTGCGCAGGAGATTGAACCATATCTAACCTGTGATGGACGATCGTATGTTCATGGGGCATTGGGCTGGATCTGGGCGCGTTCCCCGTTAACAATACCCATACCGGGTTTTCGTAATATTGAGCAAATACAAACATTAGTGCAAGCGCAGCAATATGGCTCTCTACCCCCATGCGCGATGCAAGCTATTGGCGAACGAATGAGGAGTGCGGGAATTTACAAGAACACTTGAGGCTTTACAGGAAGAATTGGACCTATGATTATTATTTGATGGCACAATCACGGGTGACCTAACCCTTCTGAATTTCGTATAGTTAATCGGTTCTGGAATATAACCTGCCTGGTGAGATGCAAGCTGACAATGCGGTTTCGCGTTCGATCGAACCGTTGGCGGATGTCTCTGCTGCTATTCGAGATGTTCTGGATCACCCCGCCGGCAACATCCCGCTCGCAGAACTAGCCGGACCTGGCAAACGGGTGTGCATTGTGTTCACCGACATAACACGCGGCAGTCTCGATCACCTGCTTGTCCAACCCTACTCTCCGAGTTGGAAACTACCGGAGTGCGCGATGAAGACATCAGTTTGATGTGTGGGATTGGCATGCACCGTCCTTGAACGCAGGTGGAGAAGGATGCCAAAATGGGAAAGGATGAGGTTGACCATTACCGGGTCATTGACAATGGACTATAAACCCAATCGCGATGGTGTTCCTGGGAGTCACCTCTGGTGGTGTGCTGGTGTTGCTCAATCACGCTGCTGTCGATGAGGACCTGCCCATTTCCACCGGAATTGTCGAACCACACCAGTACGCAGTATATTCCGGGGGATGCAAGTCAGTAACCATCGGTGCAGCAGGGGATGCGCTCATTGCCCACACGCACGGCCCAGCAATTGTGGATTTCCCCGGCACACGCCTGTGACATATCGAACGTAACCCCTTCCAGGAAGTTGTGACCGAAGTTGTCCGCCGCGGCAAACGTGCAGGTCATTTTGGATGATACCCGCCGAAACGGCTATCCACCCGGACAGCAGCGCGCCTTCGTGATGGCGAAAGCACTGGAACAATCCAATGTGATTTTCATGAGGAGCGAATGTCTGGAGCTGGTGGCTGTCTGTTGATGATCACTGCGGCGAGCATGGACGAAGCCCCGGTTCTTGCCTCCCAAGACCTGGTTTCTGCCTGCCGCTTACTGCTGGTGTTGCATGCTATGCTCACCCCGCCGGTGATCCAGGAAAAAACCGGGGAATCGATATATACATGAAAACCATGCAAATTGCCAATCTCATCCTGATTTGAAAGAAAAAAACAACAGGCCTTCGATGAATTAATTACTCACCGAAGACCTATTTCCGATTTAATCTCTGCGGCCCCGACGGGATTCGAACCCGCGATCTCGGCCTTGACAGGGCCGCATGTTAGCCGCTACACCACGGGACCATTTGCGGGCTGAATATACCATACGGCTATGGGTGCGTCAAGGCGCACCCGCGCTGTACAGTGATGGATCGGTTGGTGTTTTCCCGGATGGGTCGTGGACGTAAACCCAATCACCGGTTTTTACCCAGGCGTACAACCAATGGGCATCGCCTATAGATAAGTTGACGCAACCGTGCGATTGAGGATAACCGAGCAGGCGTGGCCAGTACGCGCCATGCAAGGCGCGTGCCTCATCGAAGTACATCACCCAGGGTACGTCTTCGAGATAATAATAATCAGACCGGTCGGCCTCGAAAGAGCCGCTCATCGTTGTCGAATCCAACTTCTCATAGACTTGGAAAAGCCCCGGGCGTGTCCAGAATGGCTCCACGCCGCTTGCGATGAGCGTGGCGAAAACCAGCCGGTCATCGTCATAGATAGAGAGAGTTTGTTCGTAGAGGTTTACTTCTATCCAGCGTCCACCATTTACCCCGGGTGGAGGAACCGGCGAAGGATCAACGCGAGCCACCTGTCGTGCTTCCAGCCATTCGTCCGGCGCGATCAGGTTCCATTCGACATTATCCACAATGCGCGTCGAGTAAACCTGCAGGGTGTCGAACCTGTGGTATTTGTTCCCTGTCGTTGGGCTGTTGAAACCCGGTGCGCTCAGGCTTTGACCCTCTTCCAGCATCCAGCCAAAGGCATTGCGCGGTGTTGAGCTGAAGAGTAGTCCTTGGAATGGATAAGGGAGAGCAGCCCGCGCCCCTTCACCATTGATCCAAATACCCGAGCGAAGGAGGTAAAATACTCCTTGATCATTTTTGACTCGATCCTGGTAGGAAACGTAAAGCATTTTCCCCCCTTGGATAGGATAACCTGATGGATGGTTTGCCATCGCATCTTCGAGTGTTGCAAATGTAGATGAACCGGTATCAGTTACTTTGAAATATAAAAAGGACAGATAGTTTAGATCCGGGTTGGGAGCATAAGCCGGCAGCGGGTGAGATGGGTAAGGAATACCCTGCGAAGCCAAATCCGCAATGGTTTGCGCCGGACCGAGTGGCAAGCAGTCATCCAATTGTATCGAGAGGGCTGATGGTGGACAGAGGACTGCACCACTATCCGATTCTCCCATGGATTGGTACACACGGGAAACCGCATTTACCGTGCTGCTCTGAAAGTGAAACGATAGAAATCCGAGGATCAGGAAAGCAATAATAAAACGATTCATGATTATCTGCTCGAAAGTCAGGCAGGCATTATAGCATGGTATATCTATAAAAGCTGCAACTTGACACTTCCCTCACCCTATGCTAAATTTACCACGAGTTTCCTAGATAATAGGAGTACATTTGCGCATTACAGTCATCATTCCTACATTTAACGAAGCGGAGAACCTTCCTGATCTGGTCTCCGCTTTATTTGCCCTGCCGCTGGATTTGTCTTTGCTCGTTGTGTATGATAATAGTCCCGATGGCACTGGGCAGCTGGCCGAAGAGCTGGTTGCCCTATATCCGGGGTGTATGCGTGTCTTACATCGCAGTGGGAAGTTGGGACTTCGCACCGCTTACCTGACCGGAATCCGGATTGCAATGGATGACGGTGCAGAAGCGGTTGCCCAGATGGATGCGGATTTCTCCCACAATCCGATGGTATTACCAGTGATGGCTTCACTACTCTCGACCTGCGATGTGGTGCTTGGCTCACGTTACATCACTGGCGGCAGCGTCGACGAGGGCTGGCCTTTTTGGCGCAAGGGTCTCTCAGCTTGGGGAAATTTTTACGCACGCACCATCCTGGGTATGAAGATTTGCGATGTTACCACCGGTTTTCGCCTCTGGAGGAGTGAAGCGCTGCAAGGGATGCCATTGGAGCGCATTCGCGGTAATGGCTATGTTTTTTTAGTTGAGATGGTCTACCTGGCGTTTTGCCTGGGTTATACCATAGGCGAATCACCGATCTATTTTACTGACCGGCGCCGGGGTGAATCCAAAATGTCATTCAAGATCCAGCTCGAAGCTGCTTTTCGAGTTTGGGAGATGCTTTGGAACTACCGTGAATTACGTCACAAGAGGGCAGCTGCACGTGGGCGGTAAAGCGGGATACAAGACAACCATACCTTAATGGCAGGATAAAAAATCTATCCCTCAGTCGACACCGAAAATGAATCGATTAATATGGAAAGTAGATCCGTTTTATACACTCGTTTGTTCGTTTATGATTCGTTGTCTGGTGTTGATCTCTCAGCCAAATTTTTCCATTCAGAAAGACTCAATGTCTCCGCCCGGCGCATCGGATCTATCCCAGCAGCCAGAAGAAGCTGCTCGGCTTTTTCGCGCACCATAACGGCTGAAAGAGCGTTGCGCAGTGTCTTACGCTTCTGCCCGAAACCAGCTTTAGCCAGCCGGAAGAATATCTCCAGCCGTGGGTAGGGGATGAGAGGCTCAGGGTAAATATTAATTGCCACCACCGCTGAATTGACGCTTGGTGCAGGATAGAACGCCGCTGCAGGCAGGCGCAATGCAATCTCAGGTCTGCCATAGACTTGCACGCTGAGTGCAAGAAGGCTCATTTTACCAGGTGCAGCACAAATACGTTCGGCCACTTCTTCCTGAACGGTCAGGACAAGGCGGCGCGGGCGGGGGAAGTTAAACTTTTGCACCGGTTTTTCCATAGGAAAGGCGCGAAGATCCACACCAGCCCCGCGGGATGGTGATTGCGCCAGTAAATGGCGCAGCAGGGCAGAAGTGATGTAATAGGGTATATTTGCCACAACAAGATAATCTGTGGCATCTACCAACTCGTATGGGTGCAATTCGAGGATATCGCCATGGATCAGGCGGACATTGTTATATGGCCTGAGAACTGCCTGGAGCGGGGGTAATAAACCAAGATCTAACTCGACCGCGATGACAAGGCGTGCAACTTGTGCCAGGTGGCGGGTCAAAGCACCCAGGCCTGGCCCGATTTCCACTATAGTATCCTTTTCCCCAATATCCGCAATCTCGATGATCTTACGCAGGGCATGTTCATCCTGCAGAAAATTTTGCCCCAATTTCTTGCTGGGGTGCAGGCCGTATTGGCGCAGCAGATCCTGGATATTGAGAGCGGGTATCCGATCGGTGGTCATTTGTAGGGGAGGATATAGAGTATGTCAACTGGAATGGGGACGAGGAAATAGAGCATATTCCAGCCTTCCATCGGCTGGAAGTCCTCATCGCTCCAGCCTAAATCAACCCAATATCGGTCGGAAAAGCCGGCGCCAATATCCTCGATGGTCGCATAGCCATAGCCGGGGATATATACCGGTAAACCCACCATCGAGGGATACCATCGGCTGACCACCGCCACCACACCTTTTTGTACTGGTTTGCCGCTGGCGGTGCCAGGATAGCAGCGGCTGCCGCCAGAGCGGCATGGTGAGTAAGAAGTTGTGTAGACCCGCACTGCCCGCCAGTATTGCAGGGTGATGCCATCCACCATAGCCGTGTGTGCGACCACATTCGTCCCGTAACCGGTTACCTGGTCGCGCGGCGGGCGAAGGATACCCTCATTCTCTTCGAATTGTGCCGTCTCCTGCTCATTCTCAGTGTGGATGCGAACGCGGCGCATTGCCAATCCCGGCTCTCCGACCTGGACGATACCCTGCGTATCAAGTTCCAATTCCGCGGAAGCTTCGAAGCGGGAATTGAACGGGAGGGTGTGCAGGTTGATGTTGACGGTCTCAACGACGCGTACGATGGTGATCTGCCCATCCATGGGTAAAGGTTCGTTTTCGGATGGTATGCTGGCATCCAGCCCGAGGAGTGGAATCCCTACCCCGGCTAATGCCTGCCCCACCGTAACAGCTGTAGAGCGGATGGTTACGGTTCGTCCATCCACGTGGACGGTGAGATCGCGCCCTGATCCGTACATCATGGTCTGTTCGTTAACGATGGGTGTCCTGGTGAGGGTCTCGAAAGGGGCGCGTTGAGTTGGTGTGGATGTTGGAGTTTCAGCGCGATTCAGCACCGTGATGGGGGTCAATTTGGGCTGTGGTTGACAGGCAGAGATAGCAATCAACACAAAGATGGAATAGACAAGGCATTTCATAGGGTGATTCTAATCCAAGATGGCAATGTTATCCCAGCTACCAAACATATTCGCGCAGTTCACAATCAGGTAAAATGAACCCATGACTGAGCTCATCTCCAGCCGCAGTAATCCAATGGTTAAAAAAGCGCGCAGCTTGCGCCAAAAAAAAGGGCGTGACGAATCAGGCTTGTTTCTCGTGGAGGGAATCCATCTTGTGGGTGAGGCAGCTGCAGCGGGATGGGAAATTGAGACATTGTTCTACGCGCCTGACCAGCTAACCAGTGATTTCGGCTTGGGCCTTGTGGCTGATCTCTCACTCCACAGTGTGCGCGCGATTGCCCTGACCTCGGATTTGTTTTCAGCTCTCGCTGAAAAGGACAATCCTCAAGGACTCCTCGCCATCCTCCACCAGCGGCACATGCATTTGGATCAATTAAAACTTGAAAAATTCCACCTCGGAACCGCGGTTGTCTCTCCACAGGATCCAGGTAATGTGGGAACCATCCTGCGCACATTGGACGCTGTTGACGCGGATGGACTCATTCTACTGGATGGTGGCGTGGAATTGTTTCACCCAACCGTGATACGGTCCAGCATGGGAACGCTTTTCTGGAAACCGGTGGTGGAAGCTACTTTTACAGAATTCATTCACTGGGTGAGAAAGAATGGGATTAGTTTAATTGGTTCATCGGCTCATTCGGAATTGGATTATCGTGAAATAAAACCAGGCAATCAATCAATCATGTTGTTACTTGGCAGTGAGCAGAAGGGATTGACACAGGCACAAAAAGCAGCTTGTGATGCTGTCGTTTCACTGCCAATGCGCGGGCGGGCCAACTCGATAAATCTGGCAGTTGCAGCAGGGATATTGCTCTACGCGTTGAAGGGAAAATAATAAAAATTGGGGCATTCTAAAGAACACCGCGATGAGTTATCTGGCGAAACGGGCAAGGTTCCGAAGGAGTGGGTGACGATCCTTCTTCACTAATCCGGTTTTATATTTCATCTTCCTCTTCATCCAGCCAAAGATCTTCTTCCTCATCAGCATCATCCTCTTCCCATTCCTCTAACTCTTCTTCCTCCCAGTCTTCGTTATTCGAGGCTGCCTCTTCATTTGGTGAATAGGTTGCACAACCAGTGTCGGCATCGAATTCGACAGCTGCAGCGCTGCAGTATCCTTCATCCAGAAAGACACAATCCGCGTAATGACAACGTATTCGGGGCATGAAGTTCCTCCTAATAGTCGGTTTGTTGGATCAGGCGGACGATCGCAATGATAAAAATAATGGTGATGAGAACGGCAGATGCCATGCAAAATGGGCAGATGGCATGTATGATGTACATCTCGATATAGGTTAGATAGGCCGAGAATAGGACACCGCAGAGACTGACGCCAAAGATAAAAAGAGCTCCATTCTTTTTTATGAACCGGTTACTCGTTTCGAATACATGAAGGCTAAGAATAACCAGGTAGGCGAATATCCCCAGCAATGAAACCGGTATTCCTTGCACCTCGGAATACAAGCTGGAATTAACCTTTGAACAACCTCCGGAGCCAAGGCACATGGCGGCAGCACTGGTTAGCTTAAATATGAGCAAATAGATGGAATCCAATGTACCAAGGATTGCAGCGAGCATCGAGGCAAGCTTAAGGGTTTTTTCCATGCCAATACCAGTCTGATATTCTGATAGTTTTTTAGCGGCGATTTTACCCCGATGAGCGGTTTCAGTAAAGTAGATCGCCGCTACTCTGGGGTACAACCCGCCAGAAGCGGCGACATTATAACTAGGTTATAACTTGTACGCAAGATATAAATGGATTAAATCATCCTCCTCGTACGCGCTGGGCTTCAAGTACGTTGGGCAGGTTTTCGATGCGGGCGAGTACCCGACTTAATTGAGCAATATCCTTAACCTCAATGACAAGGCGAAGGTCGGCAAGATTCTTCGTCACACGCACGTTGACATCTATGATATTTACATTTTCAGAGTTGATCAGGTTGGTGATATCCACCATAAGCCCCTGCCGATCGTATGCAGTGATTCGGATCGGTACCGGATACGTTCGTATGTTCTCACCCCATGAAACCTTGACTAACCGTTCGCGGTCACGGATGCGCAGCATGTTGGGGCAATCCTGACGGTGAATGGTTGCACCGCGACCGCGTGTGATGTAACCGACGATTTCGTCGCCGGGTGTGGGATTGCAGCAGCGGGCAAAGTTGGTCAGGATATCCTTTAACCCCAGAACCGTTACGGCGCCGGGAGAGGATGGCACACTTGTTGGTGGAACCAACACCAACACGTCATCCGCTTCTTTACTCTCCAGAAGTTTGTTGACGATGCGCCCGACTGATAGATCGCTGTTGCCGATTGCCACATAGATATCATCGAGTGAGCGATATTCCAGGCTGCGACCAATCTCCTGGAGTGACTTTTCGTCTACGTTCGAGAGGCCCAGGCGTTCGAACTCATGTTCGAGAACAGCTTTCCCTTGTGCCAGATTTTGCTCGCGATTCAAAATCTTAAACCAAGCGCGGATCTTTGATTTTGCGCGCTGTGTTTTAACCAACCCAAGGTTTGGATTCAACCAGTCGCGGCTGGGTCCTCCCTGCTTGGCGGTGAGGATTTCCACCTGTTCTCCGGTCTTAAGTGTGTAATCGAGCGGAACGAGTTTATTATTGACTTTTGCTCCGCGACAGCGGTCACCGACTTTTGTGTGAACATGGTAGGCAAAGTCAATTGGTGTGGAGCCAGACGGAAGGTCGATGATATCGCCACGCGGCGTAAAAACGTACACCCTATCCTTGAAAACATCCGTCTTCATGCTTTCCACGAAATCCTGGGCATCATCCACATCCTCCCGCCATTCCATGACACGCCGCAGCCAATTGATGTGTTCATCGTACCGGTCACCGCGACCACCCTCCTTGTACCGCCAGTGGGCTGCGATACCGAATTCTGCGGTCTCGTCCATTTCGCGTGTGCGGATTTGTACCTCAAGCGGTTTCCCGTCTTTGTAAATGACAGCAGTGTGTAATGATTGATAGAAATTGTCCTTTGGATTGGCAATGTAATCGTCAAACTCACCCGGGATGGGTTTCCAATTGGTGTGGATTACCCCCAGTGCAGCGTAACATGCAGCCGAGTCCGGGACAATGAGCCGGATACCACGAACGTCGCGTACCATCTCGAATGGCTTTCCCTTCTCGACCATTTTCCGGTAGATTGAGTAAATGTGTTTGGGGCGCCCCCCGACATCGGCTTTGATACCCGCCCGGCGGAGTATCTGTGCGATGTGGTAGATGATTTCTGTGACCTCATGCTCGCGCATTTCACGACGACCGGCAAGCTGCTCAGCGATTTCCTTGTATTTTTCAGGGTTGACATATCGGAAGGCAAGATCCTCTAATTCCCATTTCATCTGCCAGATGCCCAATCGATTCGCAAGAGGGGAGAAGATATCGAGAGTCTCCTGTGCAATACGGCGGCGCTTGGCTTCTGGGAAGGCATTGAGAGTGCGCATGTTGTGCAAGCGGTCAGCCAGCTTGATCAATACGACGCGAATATCCTCACCCATCGCCAGGAAGGTTTTCCGCAGTGTTTCGATCGAAAGAGCCCGCTTCCGGTCGCGGAGGGTTTGCTCGCCAGTATTTTGGTCGGGAGACTTGCTTTTTAGCTCCTCCTCATGCTCTCCGCGAGAAACGCGCGGAAGTTGGGTCAGCTTGGTGACTCCATCTACTAGCTTAGTGATTACAGGTCCAAAGTCCTGATTAATTTCCTCCAAACTCACCCCGCTATCTTCCACTGTATCATGAATCAGACCAGCCGCCACCACTTCAGCTGGCATATGCATATCTGCCAGGATGGATGCAACTGCCAGGCAATGGGTGATATAAGGATCACCCGAGGCGCGCTTCTGACTCGCGTGGGCTCGTTCAGCGAGCTGATAAGCACGTTGAACTACATGGCGCTCAGCTTCGGTATAATCGGGGGGAAGCTCTTTGAGCAGCTCTTCTAGGCATGAAGGGGCAGCGATTTTCATCCCCCTATTTTACTGCGATTATCTAGAGAACGTGGAATGGAGAAAGATTGCCAGTTATAATCGAGTAATGTGTTCACGTTACCTCGCCCCATTCCTGTTATTCTTTATAATCACAGCCTGCTCTCCGGTCATGGATCCATCACCGACACCGCCAACAGCCAGTAGAACTCCTGTCATCACAATCACAGCTACGGCAACGGTCATCCCTCTTGTTGACTGGTTTCAGGTTTATTTCACCAACCCAGATGATCCACATGCTTCGGATTATACGGGTGGGCCTGATGAGTACCTGGCCGCGGCCATTCAGCAGGCACGCCTGACCTTGGACATTGCGATCTACAGCCTCAATCTTTGGAGTATTCGCGACGCCATCCTGGCTGCATGGCATCGTGGTGTAAACGTACGCATGGTCATGGACAGCGACAATATGGACAATGAGGAGGTTCAAGAGCTGGTGGCAGCTGGCATTCCCATTATTGGTGACCGGCGTGAAGGGTTGATGCACAATAAGTTCGTGATTATTGACCGAGAGGTTGTCTGGACCGGTTCAATGAACTTTACGGTAGGGAGTGCGTACAAAGACGAAAACAATCTCATCCGCATCCGCTCAGCAAAGGTAGTCGAGAATTATATGCATGAATTTGAGGAGATGTTTATCCAGGATAAATTTGGCACTGAAGGTGTGGCGGATACTCCCCATCCGAGTCTGGAAATTAACGGAACTTACCTCGACTTCCTCTTTTCACCGGATGATGGCGTCGCAGCTTATATTAATGATGTGCTCAATAGCGCCCAACAGAGCATATATTTTATGGCCTATTCATTCACCTCCAATGAGCTAAGTGCATTAATCTTGGAACGTGCCTCGGTTGGGGTAACTGTATCCGGCGTGATGGATGGCGGGCAGGTCAGCTCGGGCGTGGGCAGCGAATACGACGCATTCAAGCAAGCTGGTTTGGATATCCGGCTGGATGGAAATCGCGGATTAATGCACCACAAAGTCATAATCATTGACCGCGGCATTGTCATTACCGGCTCATATAACTTCACTGCCAGTGCTGAAGATCGAAATGACGAAAATCTGATCGTGATTCACAACCCGGAGGTCGCCGAGAAATTTATCGTCGAATTTATGCGCATTTATAGTCATGCCCAGCCATAAGGTTCCCTCTCCTTACATACAAAGGGAATTGTTATTATCTACCGTTGCAATTTTCACCAGGTTGGAGTAAATTTACTAAGAAATACACGATCTTCTGACCTTGGTTTAATAATCTTCCAATGGAGTCTGCCATGCCCGATAATCATTTTTACCTCGGTCGCCTCTTCGACTCTGCCACTGGAAAATCTCTAGATCAACCCTTACTCTATGATCCTGCGGATTTGACCACGCATGCTGTCGTCGTCGGAATGACCGGCTCCGGTAAGACCGGATTGTGCATCGCTCTGATGGAGGAGGCTGCTTTACAAGGCATTCCAGCCATCCTGATTGACCCGAAAGGCGATCTTACCAACTTGCTGTTGCACTTCCCCGATCTTGCACCACAGGATTTCCAACCGTGGCTGGATCAAGAACTAGCACATCGGGCTGGAAAATCGGTGGAACAGGCAGCCATGGATGCTGCGACGGCATGGAGGAACGGCCTCAAGGAATGGGGGATTACCCCCGAGCGGATTCTCGCATTAAAGAACGCAGCACAGTTCGCTGTCTATACTCCGGGTTCAGATGCGGGTATCCCGGTGAGCGTGCTTTCATCATTGGCTGCTCCGGGTTTGGATTGGGCTTCCAACCGTGAGATTTTAACAGAACGCATTTCCAGCACCGTCACTGCCATTCTTGGCTTGGTCGGATATGACGATATTGACCCATTACGTTCACGCGAACATATCCTGCTTGCTAATATATTCCAGGTTGCATGGAGTCTGAATAAATCACTTGACCTGACCGAACTCATCCTGCAGATACAAACCCCGCCCTTTGAAAAGCTTGGTGCGTTTCCGATGGATTCCTTCTTCCCCCCTCGTGAGCGCATGGACCTGGCTCTGCAGCTCAACAATATCTTGGCTGCTCCATCTTTCGAGCTTTGGCGCATCGGACAGGCACTCGATATCCCAGCTTTACTCTTCAACCCGGATGGACGTCCGCGCCATTCGGTCTTCTATCTTGCACATCTGGCCGATGCGGAACGAATGTTCTTCGTGACGCTGCTCTTTTCCGCAGTCGAAACCTGGATGCGCACGCAGGCGGGGGCGACTTCTCTGCGAGCCCTGCTCTATATGGACGAGATATACGGCTACCTGCCGCCCACGCGCAACCCATCCTCGAAGCAGCCGCTTCTGCGAATGCTCAAACAGGCACGTGCCTTTGGCCTGGGGCTACTCCTTGCCACCCAAAATCCGGTTGATGTGGATTATAAAGGACTTTCGAACGCCGGGACCTGGTTCATCGGCAAGTTGCAAACCGATCAGGATAAACAGCGATTGCTGGATGGACTCGAATCCGCTACATCTGGGTCCTTGAACCGTTCCACTCTCGACAAGCTTATCTCAGGTCTTGGCAAACGCGTTTTTATCATGAATAACATCCATGAGAAACAACCGATCCTCTTTCAGACGAGATGGGCAATGAACTTTCTGGCTGGCCCGTTGACCCGTACCCAGATCCCGGAAGTAAACAAGTTGGCAGGTGTGGTTTATCGGTCGAGCGAAGCTAGCGGCCAGCGGCTTCCGTTAATACCTGTAGAAACCCCTGTAGGTTCTCAGTCCACCCCAGCAGCCATGCAAATTAATGGTGGGGTCGTCTCTGCATCTGCGATCACACGTCCAATTTCATCTAACGTGGTTTCTTCATTGGGCAGCCAGCAATCTTTCCAGACGCGTCCCACCGTCCCAGCCGGATTCGGTGAATTCTTCCTACCAATGAATACATCACTTGCCAAGGCTTCTGCTGAAACAGGAAAAACCCTGCCAGAAGTGACGGCAGCCTCCGGCATTCTTTATCGTCCAGCCATCCTCGCCTCAGCACAGGTACGCTTTCTCGACCGGAAATATAATCTGGATCTGGAACAGGTGACATCTGCATTGGTGACCAACGCCGAGAAACGCGGCCTCGTCCGCTGGGAGGATTGGATCGCGCGCCTGCCAACGGAAAAGGAAATGGATCCTGCTCCCGATCCGCAGGCACGTTTCACCGCGCTTGACGCGCCTTTCTCAGACACCCGGATGATGACCGCCCTGCAGAAGGATTTCACCGATTGGGTTTATCGCACAGGAAAGGTGATCGTCCGTGCCAACCAGTCGCTTGGTCTCTTCGCCACGCCGGATGTTTCACAGGCTGATTTTATTAAAACCTGCGCAGATACAGCTCGTCAGTCGCGCACCACGGAAGTAACCAAAGCTACTGGTTCTATTGACCATAAAATCAAAGCGCTCCAGGAAAAAATCGCACGCGAGGAGCGTGAGCTCAAGATGGATGAGGCTGAATTCTCCCAACGCAAAGGTGAGGAACTGGCGACCCACGCAGAGAATGTATTGGGCCTCTTCGGGGGTCGGCGCTCTTCACGCCGTTTATCCTCGTCGCTCACAAAGCACCGCTTGACCGAGCAAGCCAAGGAGGATGTGCAGGAATCGGTTGACACATTGAGCCTGTACAAGCAGGAATTAGCTGAGTTGGAGAAGCAACGAGAGGAAGCAATGATTACTGCAGGCGGCCAGTGGGGGGATGTGGTCAACCAGATCACCGAGATACCCATCCAGCCCAAGAAGACAGACATCTATGTGAACCTGTTTGGAGTGGCGTGGGTTCCGTATTATGTGATCAAATCGGGTGAGGAAATGTTCGAGCTGCCTGCTTTTTCCATGAAGCAATGAGCGTTTTCTGGCTGTTTCTATCGGGAATTATTTAGGTTGGCCTCCAACCCTTATGCGTATCATTGCCGGTGAAATCCTTCACACAACTGATGATTATTGCAGTAGAGTGGGGTTACTCGCCTTTGGGGCTTTGGTGGAACAAATTTTGAAACGGCTCGTCTACTATCGAAGGATATCAATATTACAATGACAACAAGTTCTTTACCCATTCCCAAACGAACAAGTCTCATTTCGCAAGTTTTGATCGCTCTCTTGGGTGGAATGCTGCTTTTTTCCCTGTCTGTAACAATAATAACGCTTGGCTCTCAATTCTATTACTCCGGACAAATATTCCCGGGAGTCTCGATGGCCGGGGTGGATATATCCGGCCTGACGCCTGACGAAGCGATCTCCAGGCTCGATCAGGAAATTACCTATCCCAAGTCAGGTCTAATCTTGTTCAGGGATGGTGATAAAACCTGGCTTGCAGCTCCAACTCAGCTCGGTATGGTGTTTGATATCAGTGGCAGCGTACAATCTGCGTACCGGATAGGACGAAGCGGTGGACTGTTTGGGAGACTGATGGCTCAATTCAGGGTGTGGCAATCTGGCTTGGAAATCGCTCCAGTGATCATCTTCGATGAGCGCGTTGCGTACGACTTTCTCCAATCCATTGCTACACAGATTGACACGCCGGTCAAAGAAGCCAGCCTGACCATCCAGGGGATAACGGTTAGTGACACGCCAGGCCAGGTGGGGCACCTGCTCAATGTGGACGCGACCATGCTCGCCCTGACCGCGCAATTGCAGTCCTTCCGTGATGGCGAAGTGACGCTGGTCATTGTTGATGAGGCTCCACAAATCCTGGATGCCAGCGCGCCAGCTGCCATTGCCCGCAACATACTTAGTGCCCCTCTGACCCTCAGCATTCCCGATATGCAGGAAGATGACCCCGGTCCCTGGCAGGTGGATGTCCAGACACTAGCGAACATGCTAACCATCGCTCGTGTACCATCCGGGAACAGCGCTCAGTATCAGCTTTTTCTGGATGACAGTAGTTTGAATTCTTTCCTGGATGGGATCGCGACCAACCTGGCTCGGGGTACCGAGAATGCACGCTTTATCTTCAACGATGATACATTGCAACTGGACTTGATCCAGTCTGCGGTTGTTGGTCGTGAATTGAATGTTTCTGCCACCCTCTCCGCCATCGAGGAGAGATTAATGCAAGGTGAACACAACATCCCGCTCGAACTGGTATATACGCAACCTGCAGCTGGTAATGATGCCACAGCTCAATCACTTGGGATTACCGAGTTGGTAAGCCAGCAATCCACTTATTTCCGCGGTTCAACTTCCGAGCGTATCCAGAACATCAAGGCGGCGTCCGATCGTTTTTATGGGTTATTGGTTGCCCCGGGTGAAACATTTTCTATGGGACAGGCGTTGGGCGATATCAGCCTTGAAAATGGTTTTCAGGAGGCATGGATCATCTCCAATGGTAGGACGATCAAGGGGGTGGGCGGCGGTGTGTGTCAGGTAAGTACAACCTTGTTCCGAACCGTCTTTTTCGGTGGTTATCCGATCCTGGAACGTTATGCCCATGCCTACCGGGTAAGTTATTACGAACAGAGTGCGTATGGCTATGACAGCCAGATGGCTGGTTTGGATGCGACGGTTTTCTTCCCGCTGGTGGATTTCAAGTTCGTCAACGATACACCCTACTGGCTGTTGATGGAGACTTATACAAATGAAGCTGCCCGGCGGCTCACATGGAAATTCTACTCAACCAGTGACGGTCGCAGCGTGGAGTGGCACACCACCGGACCGCAGGATATCGTCCCCGCGCCAGATCCTCTCTTCCAGGAAAATTCAGATCTGGAGCCAGGTGAGATGAAACAGGTGGATTGGGCTGCAGAAGGGGCCAATGTCACCGTGATACGCATCGTCTGGCGCGGAGGGCAGGTTTTCTTCAACGATACAATCTCGACGCACTATAAGGCATGGCAGGCGGTTTGTGAGTACGGTGACGGTACAAAGGAACCCCAGGCATTGGCAGCAGAATTGGGAATTTGCCAACCTTGACGTGGTAAAATTGCCACTTGACCCAGGAGACGACCATGATCAGTAAAGATCTTCTTGAGATTCTACGATGCCCGGCCTGTGTTCGTGATACGGGGGGATTTTTAAAGTATTTCAGGGATTCGTGGCTCATCTGTCAGGATTGTTCGCGAAAATACCCCATTGTGGAGGATATTCCGGTCATGCTGATCGAAGAAGGAGACAAGTGGGAAAAAGTGGCTGAGAACGAACTGCCTGTGCCACCCCCACCGATCAAATAGCATGGCCGATGAGTATCACAACCTGTTGGTTGAACTAACCTGCGGGGATGATGCGCGCGCTGAACCCGCCGTTGCGAAACTGGCGGAACTTGGTGTTGAAATCCTACCTTCTTTAAAGGCATTATTGGATTCGACGGAGATGGACTCCCGTTGGTGGGCAATCCGCACGCTTGCACAGATGGAAAAACCTCCTTCCGCATGGTTGATCGTCGCACTCTCTGACCCGGCAGCGGAGGTTCGCCAATGCGCTGCCCTTGCAATTTACCATCATTCCAGCGCAGATGCAATCCCGGCTCTTATCCGAATGCTCGCGGAACCGGATCCAATCAGTACAGAATTAGCTGCAGATGCCCTCAGCGCCCTCGGCAGCGAAGCTGTCCCTGCTCTTCTCGCCGCTTTGGAGGGTGGTTCACATAAAACACGTCTCGAAGTGGTCCGATCGCTGGCAAATATCGGTGATGAGCGCGCCATCCCGGCGCTGATGGATGCCTACGAAGAAGATTCCCTTTCCATGCAATACTGGGCCGAGAAAGGATTCGAACGACTTGGCCTCGACACGATCTATATCTCCCCATAATGAAAGATGCAAATGCCTGATAATCAAGATATGAACTCCCGAAATGTACACCCCTACATAACTCTATCGATCGGCGGGTGGATACTAATTGGTATTGGTTTGATCCTGGCGGTGACTCTCTTCATATTTTTAAGAGGTTTCGTTGCTTGCTGGCAATTTACTTCGTTGCCCGGGATACCACCAGTCAGCTGTGGGCTTTCTTCCTCCAATCCTCAAAAATCTCCAGCTCCCAATGCTGATAGCACACCCAGTGACATTATTCCAGTACCGACAACAAGTGCGCCGCAGGTACAATTACCCGCGCCATGGGATGGCGGCAGCCGCGTTACGGTATTGATAATCGGTTTGGATTACCGCGATTGGCTGGCTGCTCAAGATTCTTCCGAGGTTCAAGGTCCGCCACGCTCGGATACGATGATATTACTCACCATCGACCCGATAAGCAAGACAGCTGGCATGTTGTCCATTCCGCGCGACATGTGGGTGAACATCCCCGGCTTTGGTTACGGAAAGATTAATACCGCGTATTTTCTTGGTGAGGCAAACAAATTGCCTGGTGGTGGTCCGGGCCTGGCAGTGAAGACGGTTGAGGAATTCATTGGAGTTTCAATTCAGTATTATGCTCAAATTGATTTTGGAGCATTTACTCAGATGATTGACGAGATTGGAGGACTCGATCTCGAGGTCACAGAAGTGATTACCCTCGATCCGATTGGGCAGCATAACACGCTATATGATTTACAACCTGGAACCTACCATTTTGATGGAGCGCAAGTTTTAGGCTACGCCCGCAGCCGCTCGACTGAGGGTGGTGATGTAGACCGGGCTAGGCGCCAGCAGCAGGTTATCTTTGCGATCCGGGATAAAATCCTTTCGTTGAACATGCTACCCACACTGGTCGCGAAAGCCCCGGTGCTTTATCAGGAGCTTTCCTCGGGCATCCATACGAATATGTCGTTGGACGATGCCATTAAGCTGGGTGTTTTGGCTCTTCAGATCCCGATTGAGAATATAAAGAAGGGTGTGATTGATTACACAATGATGACCATTGGCACCTCCCCGGATGGCCTGGATATCTTCAAGCCCATAACCGATAAAATCCGAGAGCTGCGTGACGAGGTTTTCGGGGGTGGCGCCTTAAGCCCAATGGCCACCGGCGACCTTGCACAGCAATTGCGGGAGGAAAATGCGCGTGTGGCGGTATTGAATGCCGGCTCTGGGATCATTGGTCTGGCCCAAAGCGTGAGCGAGTACCTGACCTCGCAGGGAGTAAATATCGTGTTGACTGGCAATGCTGGCCAGGATCATCCTGAATTCCCCATTTTCTGGTATGCGGATGGGTATTCGACCGTGGTGGATTATCGCGGTGATCCCTATTTGGTGCGTTACCTTATGACATCAATGGGACTTGGTTCGGGACAAATCAAGTTAAAATATACCCCCGATGCTCAAGCGGATGTAGTCATTTTCTTGAGAGGCGATTGGCAACCGTAACCACCCGGCTCTCCTCCATTATTGAAATGCGGAATGAGGGAGAAGGGTAGGGGCTAAGGCTGCTGGAAAACCAAGCGTATCCCGCCGGGATAACCTTCGCTGCCATCGGTTTGGCAAGTGGGAATATGCAGGTTGTTTATAACCTGACTGCCTGAAGCCAGTTGAATGCTGTATTCCATGTTGGGGTTCATAACGAAATCAGCGTAACCATCTCCCAACTCCGGTTTTAAACCGGTGAAAATATGTTCTTCGCCTGTCTGCCATGTGATGACGATTTCGATTCCAGGGAGAGGTTGGCTGCTGGCGTCGCGGACATCAATTTGGATTAATCCCACAACCAAATTACCATCACAAACGTTTTCCTGCGAAATCAGGGCAAATGCCGCGCCGATTGTTGCTGTTGGTGTACGTGTTGGACGTGGGGTGGGTGTGACCATAAGGGTCGGAGAAAAGGTTACCCGGTTGTTTGGTGTGAGGGTTACAACTCCGGATGCAGCTAAAACCGGTAAGGTGGACGATTCCATCAATGGAGGCAGACTGGAAGGAGTTAATATCACCTGTGGAAGTTGTTTCAGGGCATCAGCCAGCTTGGAAAGTGCATTTGCTGTGCCATTTATGTCGCCCGAGGCATAAGTATTTTGTGCCTGGAGCGATAAAACATGCACGGAGTCTACATCGCCGAGCAGTGAAAGGCGGGATTGCGCCCGCCCGAGGTCTCCGGTGGCGAGATATGCTGATGCAATCAGACTGCGATACAGATCTTTAAAGTCACTGCGTAACGAGACTGGTGCAGTGTCAACATATGTAACCGGTGCGATGACCCATGCGATCAGCAGGCCCAGGGTGAGACCAATTAGCAAGCCGGTCAGTAAGTACCAAGAGCCGCGGCCTGGTTTTCCTTCTGTGTTCATGGCAAATTACCCTCTGGCATCGGTTGCCAGGCTTGCAGGGAAGTCGTGAGTTTTTGGAGCAGGTTCAAGTCAGATGTGGGATAATTCACCCCAAGCGCGTATTCCATTGCTCGTGAAGCGATCTGGGCGGGTGGCTCACTGCCCAACAGTGCCAACCGCCGCGCGGCCAATTCTATATTCTGGTCAGCGTGGAAAACCTCGGCAACCATAAGCACATAATCGCTGCGGTAATCAGCGCGAAGGGTGTCGGGCGCGGTGTTTGTGTATTCCACCGGGTTGATCACCCAGCCATAGACAAGCCCTACGGCTAACCCCAGTATGATGACAACGAAAAACTTTATCCAGCGTGACATAAATTCAAGATGCCTCAGGATATGAGGTCCTATCCGGGCAGGCTGACGGCGGCACCCGGATGTACCTCCTTACCGTTGCTTCCTCTCGGATCTGGCGGGGTTCGTAGGACTCCGCCGCGCCGGGCCCACCCGGACAAGCGAAGCATACCCGAAGAGAATGACCGTGTCAATGTACTCGTGATATAATTTTAAGGATTCCTATATTATAAAAAAGGATATCTTCCTGTCCGGAGGTCAAATGGAAATCACTACGAAACATTTCAAGCACTGTGATTTGATCAGCGTTAAGGGGCGTGTCGACAGCTACACTGCACCTTCCTTGAGTCAGGCCATCGAAGAAATAAATAAAGCAGGCGGCTTCAAGATCGTGTTAGATTTGAGTGGGCTGGAATACATGTCCAGTGCAGGCTTCCGCACCATGTTACTCGGTCAAAAGAAATGCAAACGCTATAACCGCGGCGAGATAGTGTTGGCTGCTATCCCGAAGCGCATCTATGAGGCTTTTGAATTGACCGGTTTTACTCCTCTCTTTAAAATATACAACGATCAAATCACTGCAGTTGGAAGTTTCTAACAATCCATTGATCTGGATTATTTGAGGCCGCCTCCATTGCGTCGGGCGTGAGGCGGCTTCTGGTTGTTCAGATGCGTACCGCAATATTTCAGGCTAATTGCAGGTATCTTGGAAATATCTGCCAATTCGCGGCACAGGCAGCGAAAGATGCCGGTCTCGACGAATCTGCTGTCAATGCCGTGGAATTGGCTGTTGATGAAGCTTGCTCCAATATCATCGACCATGCCTATGGTCAAGATAACGAGGGGTTGATCGAATGTGCCTGTAATGAAGCGGATGACCAATTTACCGTCATTCTGAGGGATCATGGGAAACCCTTCGATCCTTCATCCCTGGCAAAACCTAATTTAAGTACGAGTGTCAAACATCGCCAGATAGGGGGATTGGGTGTGTATATGATGCGCCAACTCATGGATGAGATTCACTTCGAGCTGCTTGGTGATGCCGGCAACCAATTAACCATGATCAAGCGAAAAAAGCAGAAAAAGAAGAGCAAACCTGTCGCAAAACCATCTCCTTGGAGACAAATCATCCACCTTGGTGAACGCGTGCTGGAAATCGACTCGCTTGGCGGGCAACGCGATGCGATCCTTGGTTCTGCTGAGTGCCTTTTCAACGGACGGGCAAGTCTTTGGCTGGATGAGAAGTCATTTCACATCCCTGGTCCAGACCACGATCCGCTCTTCACTCCCCAACCTTCTGAAGGGCTGATGCAAAAAGCATATCGAGGAGGTAAAACCTGTTTCCAAAATGATTTCCTTAAGGCTGCGGCGGTACCACTTCAGCATAAAGAAAGGATTCTTGGTGTCTTACACCTTGAGTGGACGCAATCGGTGTCATTTCGCGATGTTGACCTTGATCTAATAGATGACTTTGCGGCACATGCCGCCCTGGCGTTGACAACCGCCCATAAAATCGCGCTTGATCACTGGCGTTATGAGCAGATGACCCTCGTACGTCAGGTAGGGGCACAGATCGCCAACATGTCCGATGTGGACGAGATGGGCAGACGGGTTTGCGGCCTTATTCAGGGTCGGCTGGGATATCCATACGTACAGCTTTTCTCTGTTCATCCAAACCGAAGGCGGATCATCTTTGAGGCTGGGAAAGGGGAACGCAGCGAAGCGCTCGAGGGATATACACTTGATCTCGATGATCCTCAAGGGATCATTCCATGGGTGGCGCGTGAAGGTAAGACCATCGTGGCGAATGACGTGACCCGTGAGCTGAATTACCGTAAGTCACCCTTTCCACCGGAGGATACACAAGCCGAGATGACCATTCCGCTTGTTTATAACGGGGAGGTGCTCGGCGTGCTTGATTTACAAAGTGACCGGTTGAATATTTTCACTGAGGAAGATCGTTTCCTCTGCGAGACATTGGCCGATAACATCGCTGTAGCATTTCACAATGCTGACTTGTATCGCTCCGAACGCTGGCGGCGTCAGGTGGCAGATAGCTTGCGTGAGGTCACTGGTCTGCTCTCGGCCAATGCCAGTGTGGATGACGTTCTTGATGCCATCCTGCGTGAATTGGAACGCGCTCTTCCGAGTGATGTACTTGCGATCTGGCTATTCGATGGAGAAGAATTACATCTGGCGCACCTTCATGGGGCTGATCCATTAGAAGTGGAAGATGCCCGTCATCGTTGGAAGGAAGCTGACGCCTTTCTTACGAGTGGGATTACCAGCGGAATTCCATTGATCCGAAAACCGACGGATCCAATGGATCCTATTGGGGTTGCCTGCGGTTATGCTGCTGACTATTCTTCGATATTTACAGCTCTCCGGATTGGCGATCGTCCGCTCGGCGTGATGAGCCTCGCTCACCATTCATCACGCAGGTATGGGCACGAAGCGCAAGCGGTGACCGCAACCTTTGCCAATTACGCCGCGGTCACCATTGAGAACGCCCGACTGTATGATTCAGCGCAGGAACAGGCATACGCCTCGGCGGCTTTATTGCAGGTGGCCCAGACGGTGGCAACTGCGGATAATCTGGATGAGATACTGGGTTCCATCGTCCGGATCACACCCATGCTGGTCGGTGTGGAAGCGTGCAGCATTTACTTGTGGCGCACTCAGGCATTTCACTGGATTACTGCCTATGGTTTTCCTGAAGAGGTACGCCTGGTGCTGGAAAAAGAAGTGTTTACCCCTGGCGAGTTTCCTCTTCTCGATGTGGTAAGCGAGCGCGGCGAAGTGGTCATCGGTCTCCTCCAACCCACCATTCCTGAGGATTGGCTTGAAACGATACTGGCACAATCCGAGGAGGACGCATTTTATTTCATGCAAAGTGGTGAGAATTTGCTGATCGGTTTTCCACTCATGATCAAGGGTGATTTTTTTGGTGTAATGCTCGTCGAGGAGAACTCGGATGCCTTCCGTTTCCGGCAGAAACGTATCGAGATCATCACCAGTATTGCACAGCAGGTGGCACTCAGCATCCAGACCGAAAACCTTCAGCACGAGATGGTGGTTCGCGAAAGGCTGGAGCACGAGGTACAACTGGCGCGACAGATCCAACAAACTTTCCTTCCCGAGAGATTACCGGAATACCCGGGTTGGGAAATGGCCGCACTGTGGAAGACTGCACGGCAGGTGGGCGGTGATTTCTACGATGTGATCGAACTACCTAAAAAAAGGCTCGGCCTGATTATCGCAGACGTCTCAGATAAAGGCATCCCAGCTGCGTTGTTCATGGCGCTTACGCGGACCCTCGTCCGGGTAGCAGTTTCAGAAACATCTTCTCCGTCTAAAGCATTACAGCGGGTAAATACGTTAATTACACCTGATAACCAGCAGGCGATGTTCGTCACCGCGGTATATGCTGTGCTGTCTCTGGATAATGGCAGGCTGACATACGTTAATGCTGGACATAACCCACCTCTTTGGATAAGGAATTCACGTAATGAGGTGGAGAGTCTCATTCGCTCTGGTATGGCCCTTGGGGTGAGCGAGCAGGCGCGTTATGATGAGCGGACAATTGAGCTCGAACCTGGTGATGATCTTCTCCTCTATACTGATGGTTTGACTGAGGCTTTTTCTCCACAGGAGGAACTCTTTGGGGTGGAACGCCTGTACCAGATAATCCATGAACATCCTGGATCATCTGCGCGCGCACTACTGGCAGCCATCGAAGGGGCGGTTAATACGCATATAGGCACCCATCCCCCGGAGGATGATCTGACCATGCTAGCTTTGCATCGATTTCATCTAAAATAATAAATTTTATGGGAATGCTGGTGTGTAGCCCCATGGCAGCCGATGAATTCGGTAGAAGGTGCCTCATGGTATAATCTCGCCGATATTGGCAGGATGCAAAGCTGCTGTTTATTACTACTCGAGGAGTTATTCTTGGCTTTCAATCCTCTTAATTGGTTTCTTGGCTTATTTTCTCTTGATATTGGCATTGACCTTGGGACAGCCAATACCCTTGTTAATGTACGCGGGAAGGGGATTGTCATTAATGAGCCATCGTGGGTTGCCATTGACAAACGCTCCCGCCAACCATTGGCGATCGGACTGGAAGCCAGGGAGATGATGGGCAGAACATCTGGCTCGGTCGTGGTAATACGGCCTGTGCGGGATGGTGTGATCTCTGAGTTCGAGATCACCGAAGCCATGTTGGAGTATTTCATAGGCAAGGTTCACGAGCAGACAGTGGTGCCATTACCCCGTCCGCGCGTGGTAATCGGCATTCCATCAGGTGTAACTGAAGTTGAAAAACGGGCAGTATACGATGCTTCAATGTCGGCTGGGGCACGCGAGACCTTCCTGATCGAAGAACCCATAGCCGCCGCTTTAGGTGCAGGTTTGCCAATCAGCGAGATACACAGCAGCATGATTGTGGATATCGGCGGGGGAACTACCGAGGTGGCAGTGATGGCAAGGGGTGGTGTAATAGTTTCCCGATCATTGCGAGTGGCTGGCGATGAAATGGATCAGGAAATCGTTCAATTTGTGCGTAATAAATACAATTTGCTCGTAGGAGAGCGTGTAGCCGAACAACTTAAATGGAAAATTGGTTCAGCTTTTCGGTTGCCGGTGGAAAAGACGGGTGAATTGCGCGGTCGGAATCTGGTCACCGGCTTGCCCGAAACAATCGAGATTTCCTCGGTGGAAGTTCGCGAGGCACTAACGGCCTCCACGCAGGTAATCATTAAAACAATAAAAGATGCCCTAGATGAAGTTCCCCCTGAAACGGTGGCAGATTTAATGGATGCCGGAATATGTATGGCGGGGGGTGGCTCTCTATTGCTGGGATTAGCAGAACGTCTCAGTGATGAATTGAACCTACGCGTATGGGTGGCAGAGGACCCTTTAACATGTGTCGTGCGGGGGGCGGGCATGGTGCTTGAGGATTTCACCAATTTAAGCCGTTACCTCGTTGGCTTGGAACGTGGTAGCACGCGGCATTCCTAAAGATAATAAGTGGGTATTATTGTAACCGCGCTTTCAGGACGCGTTAAGACATCAATCAAATATGAAGAATAAATTTCCCCGCGCTTTACAAACGATTATCATCGCCTTGCTGGCATTTGGGGTGGTGGCGCTAGCGCTGGGAGGGTATTTGATGTCTGTAACTAATCTTGTAACCCGATCATTGGTAGATGCGCAGACATGGATCTCTACCCGTTATTTGGCAGTGGTGGATTTCCTCACCGTTCCACGCGATGTGGCTTCCATGCGCCAGCGAAATGCTGAGCTTGAAGCGGAAGTGGCGCGCCTGCAGACTCTGGTCATTGAGTTGCAACAACAAGTAACGGAAACACAGATCCTTTCTGCGCTGGTGGACTTTGCCAGAGCCAACCCGGAGAATACTTACAAGGCAGCCACTATTATCGGGCGTGATCCTAGTCCGTTCCTCCGATATATCCTCATTAATATTGGCTCGAACGATGGCATCCTTCGCGGCATGCCGGTTGTGACCTATCAGGGTTTGGTCGGCCGCATAGATGCAGTAACTTCCGATGCGGCACGTATTCAGTTGGTCACTGATTCTGCGTCAGTGGTCAATATCAGCCTGAAAAATGCCAAGACAGAAGCAATGTTAGTCGGCTCGATCACTGGTGATCTTTCTCTGGATATGATATCCCAGGATGTAACCGTTCAACCCGGCGACATGGTGCTTACATCTGGTCTCGGTGGCGATTATCCAGCCAATATTATGGTCGGTCAGGTGATCAGTGTCCGAAAGCTGGATTATGAGCTGTTTCAGCAGGCGACTGTTCAACCTAGCGTTAATTATGACCAATTACAATTCGTACTCGTCATAATTAATTTCAAGCCGGTGGAAATTGCACCTCTCCTCCCCACGGAGAGCCCATAGGCATGGTCACATTACTTGCTTTTCCCCTGTTCCTGCTGGCGATGATGCTTCAAACCGCCATCATTAGCCGGGTCACCCTTCTGAATGGCTGTGCAGATCTCATTCTGGTCATCCTGGCAGGTTGGGCTTTACAAGAACGAGTCAAAACCGCCTGGCAATGGGCTTTGGTGGGTGGTGCGTTATTTTCATTCATTTCAAGGGTTCCATGGTTCGTGCCATTGGTAGGTTACCTGGCTACTGTCGCTCTTGCGCGACTTTTCCAGCGCCATTTCTGGCAAGCGCCATTATTGGCAATGTTCGCTGTTTGTTTTTTCGGGACTTTGGCCATGCATTTTCTGTCATTTTTCTCCCTGCGTCTTATTGGAAACCCGCTACCGATAGCTGCTTCTTTCAACCTGATAATTCTTCCAAGCGTTCTACTCAACTTGTTACTGGCCATCCCGATTTTTTTCGGAATGCGCGACCTGGCGAACTGGCTCTACCCAAAGGTGGTTGAAGCATGAAAAGCGCCTCAACCCCATCCAGACCCAGAAACTGGCGTTATTTTACGATATATACGTTTTTCAGCGTGATTTTTCTCATCTTCCTCAGCCGCCTCATCAACCTTCAGATCCTTCAAGGAGTGGAATGGACCGCCCAGGCCGAGGAGAACCGCACGCGACAGATCAGCGTGGAACCGGCGCGCGGAATCATCTACGACCGCAATGGTTCTATCCTGGCTCGTAATATTGCTTCATATGACATCGTTATCACCCCGTCAAACCTCCCAGATGACGAAGCGGATATTCAACGCATTTACCGTGAGCTGGCCGCGTTGACTGGTCTGCCAGCCAGTCATGGAACGGTTGAAGACGCCAAGTTGCTCGATGTCTGCACACCCGGACCAGGTATTACCCAATGGGTGGAATTGGGAGCATCAAACGCGCCGTATTCTCCGATCAAGGTGGATTGCAATATCAGCGAGTCATTAGCCATGATCGTCCGCGAGCATGCGGTGGATTGGCCGGGTGTGGGGGTTGAAATCGCGCCACTGCGTGATTACCCAACCGGTTCCCTGACAGCCGATGTGATTGGTTTTCTCGGGCCAATCCCGGCGAATCTCGAGGAGGTCTATCGTGAACATGGATACTTGCCTGGACGTGATAAGGTCGGTTATTCAGGTGTGGAAGCCTCCTTGGACGAAATCCTGATCGGGATACCGGGTACGCGCGTTGTTGAAGTGGATGTCGCGGGTCAGGAGTTAAGCAATCTCCAGCCGCCTATCGCGCCGATCGCAGGGAAGAATGTTACCTTGACCATCGATACACGCCTACAGGAAGCAGCCCAAGCTGCCCTTGTTGGAGAGATTGATTCGTGGAATGCCTATTATGGAACAATCCGCATCTCCAGTGGTGTGGTAATCGCCATGAATCCAAAGACCGGTGAGATATTGGCGATGGTTTCCTACCCAACCTACGAGAACAATCGCATGGCTCGTTTCATACCAACTTATTATTACAAGCAACTCAGTCAGGATCCACGTCACCCGCTACTGAACAACGCTATCTCGGCAACTTATCCTCCGGGATCGGTATTTAAATTATCCACTGCGGTTGGCGCATTGAACGAAGGAGTGGTCACGCTGGATCAGGTTATCAGCGCACCGGGTGAAATCTTCCTGTGTGAAAAGTATTCACCAAACGAAGCCTGTACCGAAGCCAACCAGCGCCCCTTTGTGGATTGGATCTTTGACCAGAACCCCGGAGGATTCGGCCAGGTGGATTTTCTCCATTGCATAGCGTGGTCGTCCAATGTTTGCTTCTACAAGCTTGGCGGTGGCTACAAGGATGAAATCACGGAGGGCTTGGATATTGAAAGGCTGAAACAATATGCTCGTGCTCTCGGTTATGATCAGCGTTCAGGCATCGAATTGCTGGGTGAGGCATCTGGATTAATTCCCGACCCAACCTGGAAGCGCATCAATAAAGGTGAGAACTGGTCGACCGGTGATACATACATCGCCAGCGTCGGCCAAGGATATGTAGCCGCCACACCGATTCAGGTGCTGATGTCTGCTGCGACGATAGCCAATGACGGAAAGCTGATGCAACCAACAATCGTTCGAAATATCCAGGATGGCGAAGGAAACGTGCAAACGTGGTGGTGGAATCCGACCGAACAGACATTATCCACCACTCAAGGCAGCGTTGACAGCTACCAGATCTCTCCATTCGAACCAAATGAGCGCTGGGACATTACCCGTGATGGGATAATTAAAGATTACCGCTGTGAAAATACATATTGCACAGAAACAGATTTAATGAAGACGGTGACACCTTGGGTGGTTAGCAAGATCCAGGAAGGAATGCGCCTGGCAGTAACTGACGCTCGGGGTACCCTTCATCGTGATACTTCCTTCTTGAATTACCCGATCGCTGTGGCCGGAAAAACTGGAACTGCTGAATACTGCGACGATGTAGCCCTGGCACAACACCGGTGTGTGTTCGGTTTGTGGCCTACACATGCCTGGACAGTGGCGTTTGCTCCATTCGACGACCCGGAAATCGTTATTGTCGCATTTGCGTATAACGCGGGTGAGGGCGCCAGTGTGGCTGCACCGATTGTCAAGCTTGTGATGGACGCGTACTTTGAGATCAAGGCGATTGATGTTGCTCAGGGGCTTTCCGGGGGTCCATAGTCTAGTATAATCGCCCGAAATGATTAAAACGATTCCATTGGTTGACATCAAAGGTATTCGCGATGGACTGCTGGTTAAGCTTGGGGAGGCTCCCTGGCCAGAATTGCAAGCCGCGCTCATCCTTGCCATTGACGAAAGGCAGACTTTCTTCAAAGGAGCGCGCCTCGCCCTGGATGTTTGTGGACAAGTGTTACACGTGGCCGAGTTGACAGTATTGCGCGACCTCCTTTCGGAACGCGGCATCTTTTTATGGGCGGTCATGAGCGAATCCTCAATCACCGAACAGACCTCGCGCAACCTCGGGTTGGCGACGCGCATTTCGAAACCGCGGTTGTCCGAGGCCCGGCAGGCTGAGGACTCCAGGGAGGGGGAGAAGGCGCTTTGGTTGGCATATACGCTTCGCTCCGGAACGCATATCGAATTCTCCGGCAACGTGATCGTGATGGGCGATATAAACCCAGGTGCGGAGATCGTGGCTGGTGGCAGTATCGTTGTCTGGGGTCGGGTGCGTGGCGTCGTCCACGCAGGCGCGCAGGGCGATCGAGACGCCTCGGTATGTGCGCTGGACCTCTCACCAACCCAATTGCGTATAGCCAATGAAATAGCTGTATCACCAAAGCGAAAAGGCAAGATCCAGCCGGAGGTTGCACGCTTGAAGGATGGATTTCTTGTAGCCGAGCCGTGGCAGACAAAGGAATAAAACCAAGATGACAGCTAAGGTGGTGACAGTTACATCAGGAAAAGGTGGTGTCGGAAAGACGACCGCAGTGGCTAACATTGGTGTTGCCTTGGCTTCAAAAGGGCAGAAAGTTGTATGCGTGGATGGTGATATCGGCCTGCGTAATCTGGATGTTGTAATGGGTCTGGAAAATAGAATCGTATATGATCTCGTGGATGTCGTCGAGGGTCGCTGCCGACTGAGTCAGGCGATGATCCATGACAAGCGTGTTCGCGAGCTGTACCTTATCCCGGCAGCACAGACACGAGACAAAACCGCCATCTCCCCGAGCGATATGGTCCGATTATGCAACGAGCTTCGACCGGAATGTGATTGGGTACTGATCGATTCACCAGCGGGAATCGAGCGCGGATTTCACAATGCTATCGCCGGGGCGGATCAGATCATCGTGATGACCAATCCGGAGATTTCTGCAGTTCGCGATGCCGATCGCGTTATTGGGTTGGTTGAAGCTGAAGAAAAAAATACTCCGCAACTTGTAATCAACCGTCTGAACCTGGCAATGATCAAACGCGGCGATATGCTTTCAGTTGAAGATGTCCTCGATCTGCTGGCAATTAAATTACTCGGTTTGGTTCCGGAAGACGAAAATGTCATCGTCGCCTCGAACCGTGGTGCGCCACTGACGATGGATGCGAAAAGTAAAGCCGGGCAAGCTTTCGATAACATTGCACGGCGGTTACTCGGTGAGGATGTCCCGTTCAACGAGTTGGAAGCCCAGGGATTATGGCAACGTCTGCTGGGGAGGAGATAAGATGAGCATTATTAATAGCATTTTTGGAAGGAGAAAGAGCGCCAGCAGCGCAAAAGAACGCTTGAAATTTGTCCTGATTAATGACCGCACTGATCTCACACCAATTGAGCTGGAGAGACTCAAGGATGATCTGATCGAGGCCATATCGCGACACGTTGATATCGATTCCTCAGCTGTAAGCATCACCGTGACTCAGGACGGGCGTTCTCAAAAGCTTGTTGCAGATATACCCTTGCGGAGCGCATCCCACCGTCGCTAATGTGCCTTCTGATTTCTTAGAAAGAGCGAGATGTATCTTAATAATGGGGCAGCTATCTTGTACAATGTAATTGCCGCCTGATATGGGGTTGCATCTAGCCTTCCATTTCCTAATACTTTTCTCTACTCTCAACTCTCAACTCTTTATTCCAAACTCCCTACTCACGACGATCGACCCTCAACTTTCTAATGTTACGTTCTGAATTCTGGAGATACTTCGATTTTTTACTGCTCGGTGCGGTACTGCTGGCCAATTCTTTTGGCATCGCCATGATCCGCTCGGCCATCGCCGGGAACGAAACCCTCCTGCCACAAGTCGGACGTCAGATCATTTATGCCAGTATCGGGCTTGGGGTAATCGTCCTTGTAACCATCTTCGATTATCGCTATTGGGCATCAGTAAATCGTTTTCTATATGCCGTAACAATGTTCTTTCTGGTTATCCTTTATATTTCGGGAATCGCCCGCTTCGGCGCGGCACGTTGGTTTACTATCGGCTCGATCCTTATCCAACCGGCTGAAATTGCCAAGCTGGTAATCATCATTTCTCTGGCTAATTACTTTGCAAAGAACAGAGAAGAGGTGCATAGCTGGAGCTGGATCGCAAAGAGCCTATTGCTCGCGGTCGGTTTGGCGCTTTGGATCCTGCTGCAACCCAACTTGAGTAATGTCATTGTAATAATGGTTCTTTGGGCAGCATTAGTCTGGGTGAATGGTTTACCTCTCAAGCACCTTGGAGCCATCCTTGCGATTGTGTTGGTAATAGTTTTGGTTGGTTTCCCGTTCCTGCAAACATACCAACAGGAGCGTGTGCTCAACTTTATATTCCCGAACACTGAAGCCAGCTATGGGGCAACTTATAATGTGTTGCAGGCGTTGATCGCACTTGGTTCCGGCGGATTGTTCGGGAAAGGGTACGGTCACGGAACGCAAACACAGTTGCGTTTCATGAAAGTACGTCACACCGACTTTATTTATTCGGTAATCGGAGAGGAGTTTGGGTTGGTTGGGGCAGTACTGACCTTATTATTACTGGCTTTTATCATCTACCGTTGCCTGCGCGCCGCCAGGCTGGCGACGGATCCATTTGGATCGTTATTGGCGTATGGCGTGGCAATTCTGATCGCCTTCCAGGCCGCAGTCAACATCGCCGTCAACCTTAACTTGTTGCCGGTCACAGGTTTACCGCTGCCTTTTATCAGCCAGGGTGGCAGCGGTCTACTATCATTGATGTTTGGCATTGGATTGGTGGAAAGTGTCCTTGTCAGGCACAAATCGATGGAGTTTGCATGATGGAGTCAATGCCTGTTCGCACCAGATTTGCCCCCTCACCAACCGGACGAATGCATCTCGGATCCGCGCGCTCAGCCCTGTATCCTTTCCTCCTTGCCCGACGCACAGGAGGAACATTCATTTTACGAATTGAAGATACTGACATCAAGCGTACCGTACCTGGCGCGGAACGGGATTTGATCCGTGGTCTTCATTGGCTTGGTATTGATTACGATGAAGGTCCCGATATCGGCGGTCCTAATGCCCCTTACCGCCAGACAGAGCGCGAAGCAATCTACCGGGACCATGCATGGCGACTGGTCGAACTTGGTCATGGTTATCCATGCTTCTGTACCCCTGATCAGCTTGAAAAAAACCGGAAGCAACAGTTGGCGAACAAGAAAAACCCTCGTTACGATGGCGCCTGCCGTAACCTTGACCCGGAAGTGGCGCGGTGTCGTGTCATAAATGGTGAAAGGTACGTAATCCGTTTTAAGATGCCGAAGGAAGGTGCCATCACCACCACTGATTTACTGCGTGGTTCCATCACAACTGATAACTCCGCTTTGGATGATTCTGTCTTGCTCAAGTCTGATGGCTTGCCCACCTATCATCTTGCTGCGATGGTGGACGACCACTTGATGGGGATCACGCATGTCATTCGCGGGTCAGAGTGGTTGCCATCCATGCCATTGCATAGCCATCTCATTCGCGCCTTCGGCTGGGAGGAGCCGGTTTTTGCCCACCTCTCGGTATTCCTCAAACCGAGCGGAAAAGGCAAGATGAGTAAACGGGAAGCCGCGGAAGCCATCAAAGATGGGCATTCGATCTTCATCGGCGACCTGAAAGATCTTGGCTACACTCCAGAAGGTGTTCTCAATTGGATCGTGCTGATGGGCTGGGGTGTTTCTGGTGATGATGTGCTAACGCTGGTAGATATGATTGCCCGGTTCGACATCAATCACATGACCCCGTCACCGGCTGCGATCAACTTCACCAAGCTAGATCACTTTAACGCAACTCACATCCGCCGCTTGCAAGACAGTGACCTGGCTGCCCGCTTAAAACCATATTTTTTGCGGGAGCATCTCCAGGTGGATGATCAGGTACTACTGCGTGTTGTACCGCTCATACGCGAGCGTCTCGTCACTTTGGATGACTGCCTGCCGTTCGCAGCGTGGTTCTTTCACGAGAATGTAACACCGAAACAGGAGGAGCTGGTTGGAAAGAATCTTACCGCAGCCCATTCTGCAGATGTGGCGCGTGAGTGCCTGGCTGTTCTTTCGCAACTTCCGGAGATTACGCCTTCCTTTGCTGAAAAACCGATGCGTGGCTTGGTGGAGCAGCTTGGCCTCAGTGCAGGCCAGGTCTTTGGCATCCTGCGAGTTGCAGTGACAGGTCAGACCGTCAGTCCACCTCTTTTTGAGAGCATGGCAATAGTTGGCAGAGAGAAAGTACTGGAAAGGGTGAAAAAAGCGATCGCAATGTTGGAGAAAATGGGATAGAAGCGTGCGACCAGTTACACATTATTGATAAACCTTCGCCTTCTGTAGGAAGGATTCTAAGCGGGGAAAGGATTCCAACAGTTAAACATGATCACAAATTAATAGCCGTTACGATGAACACAATTCTACAAGTGCGCGCTTCCCATCTCTTGTAAGGAAGGCAGCCTCCAGTGCATTCGCCTGGGTCATGCGTATCTGTGCCTGTGTCAATCCAGCCTGGGGGGCAGCAACATCATACTCATATTGAAGATCTATCCCGCTAATGCCGGGGTCGTCGCTGTTGATTGTTGCCCGAATACCGCGCTCGAGGAAATTCTTCAATGGATGGGTGGCATAATTGGTCACACAGGAAGTCTGAACATTGCTGGTGAGGGCAGATTCAACACCGATGTGCCTCTCTGCCATATAATCCATCAACGCCGGATCCTCAGCCGCGCTCAAGGCATGACCAATACGCTCTGCTCTAAGCTCTCGAATCGCCTGCCAGATACTTTCAGCCCCGGCCATCTCCCCGGCGTGGATCGTGATATGCCAGCCGTATTCCTGTGCCTTCCGGAAATGCTCGTAGAAGAGTGTGCCTGGAAAATGAGCTTCATCCCCGGCGAGATCGAGGGCTATGATCTGATGACGCTGGCTGGCAAGAGCGGCAAGTTCCTTTAACGCTGTCTCAGGTCCATAAGTGCGACTGAGGATGCCGATCAGGCCGACCTTCACATTAAAATCGCGCTCGCCAGAGCGGATGCCATCCACGACAGCCTCTGTAATTTCCGCCGGGTCCACAGCATGCGTCTCAGCCATAAACCACGGGCTGAAGCGCATCTCAATGTACGCTATTCCTTCCCGTTTGGCATCCTCCACGTTCTCATAAGCAATCCGCCGGCAGGCTTCTACATCCGCCATCACTGCCAGCGGCCATTTGAATTTGGCGATAAAGGTCATCACCCCCGGTTGAGGGTCGGTCACCTGGATATGGGGACGCAACCCCGGCTCGTCCCAAGCAGGCAGTGGCAGGTTATATTTCCGCCCAAGATCGAGGATGGTGGAAAGTCTCACGTTACCCTCGAGGTGGCGGTGCAAGTCGATTAGAGGCAGATCAGGTGAGATCATGGTTCTCATAGGTATACTTAAAAATTTTTTATTTTACTTTTCTTCAGGGGTTGATCTCACATCTTCCTCCACCGTAGCCGCCTGCCAGGCATTGAACTGGGCAACCAACCGTCCGGGGACACGCCCCTTCATCAGAACCCCGTTGCGTCCATGGACAACGCGCTCGATTTGCCCAACCTCATGGAAGAGTGAGATCAACTGCCCCTGTTGGTAAGGCAGGTGCACTTGTATGGGGGTGTAAGCCTCGTAGAGGTTGTAGCGCAACGCGGTCAGCATCTCTGGGATACCCTCGCCTGTTCGAGCCGAGATGGCTGTGGATTGGGGATAATTCTCGAGTGTTGTCCGCGCACCTTGCGGGTTCACCAAACGGTCGATCTTGTTCAATGCGGTCAGCACGGGGATGTGTCCAGCGCCAATCTCCACAAGAGTACGGTGAACTACTTCCGCCTGACTGCCTGCATTAGGGTGGGATATATCCACCACATGAAGGAGCAGATCGGCTTCGGTGATCTCCTCCAACGTGGCGCGGAAGGCAGCAACCAGGGTCGTGGGAAGTTTTTGGATAAAACCGACAGTATCGGTGAACAACGCCTGGTAACCACCGGAAAGTTCAACCCGCCGCGTGGTTGGGTCGAGTGTGGCGAACAGTTGGTCCGCGGTATAGATGCCAGCCCTCGCCAGCCGGTTGAGCAGCGTGGACTTGCCCGCGTTGGTATAACCAACCAGAGCGACGATGGGCAGGCGTGATCGTTTGCGCTGTGCTCGTGAACGACTGCGATGGGAGCGCACTTTATCCAGCTCATGTTTCAGGTGGGCAATGCGACTGCGTATATTACGCCGGTCCACTTCGAGCTGTGTTTCACCCGGTCCGCGTAGTCCAACTCCCCCGATCGAACCGGCGCGACCACCTCCGCCGCCAGCCTGGCGGGCAAGGTGTGTCCAAGCGCCAGTCAACCGCGGTAGATAATACTCGTATTGGGCCAGTTCCACCTGAAGCATACCCTCGCGGGTATGAGCATGCTGGGCGAAAATATCAAGAATCAGTGCAGTGCGATCGAGGAGGCGGATGTTCGTACCCAATACGCGTTCCAACTCACGTAAGTGGCGTGGTGAAAGTTCGTCATCGAAAATCACCACTTGGGCGAGTGTCTCTTCAGCGAGTGCTTTCAACTCGGCAACCTTGCCAGAACCAATGAAGGTGGCGGCGTCGGGATGATCCATCTTTTGCGTCAGCTTGCCAACCGTTTCCAGTCCGGCTGTATCTGACAGACGTGCCAGCTCAGCCAGGGAATCATCCAACGGGAGCAGATGCTGTTTGCCGCGCAGTTCAACGCCAACGAGGAAAGCACGTTCGCGCGGTGGGGAGGTCAAGGTGGGGATTTTTCTTGCCATACGGTCGTCTCATTTCCGATACAACAAAAGCATGATGTTTTTTTTATTGCGATTTTCACTCATCAAGGATCCACCCCAACATCGTCTCTCCGACGGTCTGAAGGCTGGCTGCTGAAATCTTATCAGAGGTATCTGCAGTTGTATGCCAGTAGGGGTAATCGAAATCGATGATATCTACGGCCGGGATACCCGCCTCAATGAATGGGATGTGGTCATCGAGCATGCGATATTTAGGGACTGGGATAAATACATCAGTGTGCTCCAGCTCAGCCGCTTTAGCCCAGATTTCTTTATTAAGCTGTAGATCGGAATTCCATTCGTAGTAGATATTCAAATCCGCGTCACCGATCATGTCCAGGACGATGACTGCTCGGGGTTTCTGGGTGAACGCGCTGACGAAGGCGCGCGAACCAAGCAGCCAATCCCAACCGGGTAACCCACCATTGTCTTCAGCATCCAGGAAGACAAGCCATACCGGAATGCTGGTTCTGGGCAGGCTGCGCGCCAATTCAAGGAGGATTGCAACGCCCGATGCGCCATCATTTGCACCTGGCACTGGCAGGGAACGCCTGGCCGGATCAGGATCATGGTCCGCGGCTATCCGGCTATCGTAATGCGCAGCCAGGACGATTGCTGGAGGTTGATTTGAGCGTGAGGCGATGACATTTTGGATTGGATGTCCCATTAGAGTTGCGTTCTGGACTTCAGCTTGCCAACCCGCTGCGGTCAATTCCTGCTGAATCCATTCTACTACCTGTGCATGTGCTGGGCTGTTTGGGGTGCGCGACCCGAGGGAGACTTGAAATTGGACATCCCGCAGCGCACGCTCACCATCGAAATTACCGGATGCAAAGGATGATAACCGGTATGTTTCTGCTACCCGCCAGCCTAAAAAGGAACATGCCATCAGACAAAAAAGTAACAGGAGTATCGATAAAAGAGTACGAAATCTGGATGAGAATTTTATGTATATAGAATCAGGTTTCATCGGTACATATCTACGGTTTTAAGGAATTTATCCATATCCGCACTGGCGCGTTCGGCAAACAGCCTTGCCCGCTCCCGGCGGCCGGTACGGTGATCGAGCTCCATAGGTGGAAGGATGCCAAAATTGGCTTTCATTGGCTGGAAGTCAACCAAGCTTGCTTGGGTGATGTAGTGGCAAAGCGCACCGATCATCGTCGTGATTGGCAGAGTGATCGGAGAGATCCCTTTTGATTGGCGTGCTGCATTCCATCCAGCCAGCAAGCCGGTGGCAATATTGCCGAGATATCCCTCCACGCCGGTGATCTGACCCGCGAAAAACAGATCAGCACGGGTGCGGTATTGCAGGCTGGATAGTAAAAACTTCGGCGCGGCGAGGAAAGTGTTACGATGCATCTGCCCGTAACGGGTGAACTCAGCTTGTTCCAATCCGGGAATCATGTGCAAGACACGTTCCTGCTCGGTGAAGGTCAGGTTTGTCTGGAAACCGACCAGGTTGTAAAGGTTGCCAGCCAGGTTATCCTGCCGAAGCTGGACAACCGCGTAGGGGCGTGCGCCGTTACGTGGATCTTTCAAACCGATCGGGCGGAGTGGTCCGAAAGCCAGGGCTTCCATCCCACGCCGTGCCAGTATCTCCACCGGTAGGCAGCCTTCGAAAAAATGATGTGTCCCAGCATTAACGCCCGATTCGATTTCGTGCTCGAAACCCCGCAGTTGGATACGCTTGGCTGAGACAAGTGCGTTCACGAACGCCTCATATTCCATTTTCGTAAGTGGGCAATTTATATAATCTCCCGCCTCCTGCTCGCCACGACCGAAGCGTGAGGCGTAAAATGCAACTTGCAGGTTGATTGAATCGAGGCGCACGATTGGGGCAATCGCATCGTAGAAATGCAGGTGTTCCTCGCCGGTTAGTCTGGCGATGGTTTGCGACAGAGCCAGAGAGGTCAATGGGCCGGAGGCAATGATTGTCGGGTCGGGCGGGATCTCGGTCAGCTCCTCCCGGATGATCTCGATTCTCGGATGGGAGGTGATCTTTTGGTTAACAAGATGGGAAAATTGACACCGGTCAACTGCAAGCGCACTGCCAGCCGGTAATGCAGAATGATTGGCGCATTCCAGAAGCATGGAGCCGAGGTTGCTTAGCTCAGCTTGTAACAAGCCCGAAGCGCGATCTGGCAGGCGGGACCCGAACGAGTTGGAGCAAACCAGTTCTGCCAGGTCGCCTGTCTGGTGGGCGCCCGTGGTGGTGCCAGGTCGCATCTCGTAGAGTGCCACACGCAAACCTCGCTGAGCAGCCTGCCATGCGGCTTCGCTGCCGGCAAGTCCGCCACCGATCACAGTCAAGTCTGGAGTGAAATTATTAGGCATGATGGGTAACTGGGATGATCCTGCATTAAACAAGAAAATCGGGTATCTCCCCGATCCTTACACAAGTACGTTTAATCTTCATATTCTTTTATTATCGAAGAGCGGGCGATGGGATTCGAACCCACGATATCATGCTTGGGAAGCATGCGTTCTACCACTGAACTACGCCCGCGCAAGGTGATTATACCAGTCCAAATATGCATGTCAAGATTGGCGGTTGGAAAGCTGTTCGGCAAGATCGAACAATGCCTCGCCGGCTTCTCCCATGGGATTGGCTTGCCGTAGGGATTGCACCGCCAAGTCGGTCATTTTGTCTCTGGAATCCTGTGTGAAGGTTTTTGCACCCTCGTGGGTTAATTGCTCAGCAAGAAGTGGAATTTCGTTGGTGGTTATCGGCCCTTCAACCCAGCGCTGTGCAAACACTCCCGCTTGCTCAAGCCCGTACAGAACCGGAAGAGACTTTTTTCCTGTTGACAAATCTGAATCGGTGGATTTACCCGTCAACGCGCTATCGCCCCAGATACCGAGAAAATCATCGTGCACTTGGAATGCCAGGCCTATGTAGTGCCCAAATGCTCGATAAACCTCTTGGGTTGAATCATCCGCGCCCCCTAACATTGCACCAATGTGGGTACAGGCAGAAAAAAGTGCGGCAGTCTTGCCTGCCACCATTGGCCAGTAATCCTTGATGGTCAATCCGCTCTGGTTTTCATAGGACATATCCAGGAATTGGCCGCGCGTCAGGTTCAGACAAGTATGATCTATGATCGCTTCAACGGTGAGCAATTCCTCCGAGTATCTGGCTTTCAAATCCAACAGCGAAAGATGTGCCAGGATGAAGAGAGCGTCACCCACGTTGATCGCATGCGCTTTACCCCAATTCTTCCAAACTGTAAGCCGTCCGCGTCGTTGTTCGGATTGATCCTGGATGTCGTCGTGGACGAGCGAGAAATTGTGTATAAATTCAACCGCGGCGGCAGCAGGAAGCGTGGGGTGCCACTCCGCGCCACAAGCGGCAGTCGTCAACAGCAGCAGCAATGGACGGATGCGTTTTCCTGTCGCTCTTGGCCCGGCGCCTTCTCCGCTCCAGCCCATGTGGTAGGTTAGCATCTCGTAGAAGGGACGCGTCCGAGATTCGTCCAGTCGCGCCACTTGGTGCTGCAATTCGGACTCAAGAGATGGTATTAAGGTATTAAAGAAGGTTTCGAGTGTCATTCTGCGAGGCTCATGGTGATCTCATACTGCATGGTTAAGATGTAGGTGGGCTTGCCAGCAATCGCTTCCCGTATATTTGAGAACAATTATACAACCGTCCAGCAGTAAATATCCGCGATACAATCACACCGATGTTAAAAACCATTCCATTCCTGCGCCGCTGGTTGCCAGCCATGGTACTTATGGCAACTATTTTTACTTTTTCCTCCATCCCCTCTTACGAATTACCAAACTTCGCCTGGGCGGATACTTTCATAAAAAAGGGGGGACATATGCTTGGTTACGGTTTGTTGGCTTTGGCATATTTGCGGGCTTTACACAGTGAAGTGAGTAATTTGTTATGTAACGCAGCCATTGCCTGGCTGTTGGCAGTTCTGTATGCCTGTTCCGATGAATTCCACCAATTTTTTGTCGCTGGCCGTCATTCCTCTCTTGTGGATGTTAGCATTGATGCTCTTGGCGCGGCGATAATTCTTACGGCTAGTATTTGGTTTTTACAGCGGAACAAGAAAATATATACCCCGTTCGTGTAAATCGGGGCTACAACCCATTCACCCCTTTTGAACGATTCAACGCAAGTGCTATTCGAACTCCAATTCGAACTCCTCGTCCTCGCGCCATTCCTCCAATCGTTCGATCTCGATTTCACTAAAAAGTCCTCCCTGCCGCGCAGATACTGCAAACCGCTTAACCAATTCTAGCAACGCCAGGAAAGTCACCACCACCTCCAGGCGTGAGGCTTTGTGTTCAATCAGCTCACCGAAGCTTGTCGTTTTTCTTGTCTGGATGGCCTTCGTAATCAGCGCAATCTTCTCTCGGATGGTGATGCGAGGTGCTCGGATGACTGTCTCCAGTGCTTGCTTCTCCTGTTCTTCAGCATAGACCAGCGTCGCCGCGGCCATAAGGTCTGTCAGCGTTAGGTTGCTCAGATCCAGGTGACTTTCCAATTTGGGTGGCGGGGCGAGTCGCAAGTAAGAACGAAGACCGGCATCCTGCCGTGCGAGTAACAGGTTGGCGATTTCTTTAAACCGCTTGTAGATGGTCAATTGGCGTACAAGAGCCTCGCCCACGTCTTCCTCACCGAGCTCACGCACGGGTGGTCGCGGCAGCAGAGCCTCTGATTTGATTTGCAGTAGTTTCGCTGCCATCACCACGAATTCCGAGATTTCATCGGCTGGTACTTGCATGGAATGGATATAGGACAGATACTGCTCGGTAACCTGCGCCAATGCCACAGTAGTGATATCCAACTCTGCGCGTTCGATGAGCTGCAGTAAAAGGTCGAGTGGCCCTTCGAAGACTGGAACATGTACCTTATAAACGCCAGCGGTATCTGGTCCGGCGGCTTCGATGGGTGCAAGCATTGCATCCATGGCAGGTGGATTATAACATCTGTGGAGTGCGCAGTCTTCTGACTGCGCTGCACCATCTGTTTATGTTGGCTCCTCTATAAATGGGGGTGCTACACGGCGCTTTATAGCGGGTATAATTCAACCCATGCCTTCTCGAAAACTAACCCATCTTAACTCCTCTGGCCGTGTCCGCATGGTGGATGTTGGCGATAAACCCGAAAGCGAGCGTGTGGCAATGGCGAGGGGAGAAATACATATGAAGAATGAAACGCTGGATTTGATCCATTTCGGTACCCTGAAAAAGGGTGATGTGCTGGCCGTGGCTCAGATTGCCGGCATTGCCGCAGCCAAGCGGACTGCAGACCTGATACCATTATGTCATCCTTTACCAATCACCCATGCGGAAGTGACGCTCTCACTCGATAATTCATTGCCTGGAGTGATCATCACCGCCACGGTGCGTACGGTAGGCCGGACAGGCGTTGAAATGGAAGCGTTGACCGCTGTTGTAGTCGCCGCGCTGACAGTCTACGATATGGCCAAGTCTGCCGAGAAGACCATGCGCATCCAGAACATCCGCCTGGTTGAAAAGCACGGAGGTCGGTCTGGGGATGTGGTTCTGGAAGGATGAAGGATGAATAAGATAAAAATACGGTTCTTTGCCACACTGCGCGATATGGCCGGCACGAAATCAATCGAGTTGGAACTTCCTGCTGGAATGACAGTGCGAGGCTTGAAAGAGAAATTGACGCAGGAACTTCCTGCCCTCGCACGGGCCATGGAGACGGTTCTGGTTGCCATTGATCGTGAGTACGCATCAGATGAAGCCAATCTCCCTGACCACGCCGAAATTGCCATGTTCCCACCCGTCTCTGGCGGCTGAGAACCCTCAATACATGAACATGTGACAATTTTTGGGTTGTCTCACTTGTGAAATCGTGATCCTATACTCATTGCGGGTCGACCGATGACGGGTCTTATATCGTTTCTGAGCTATCCGACAATCCGACTAATAGAACGTAATACCGATTGACCATCCAACCATTGATATATGGATTATCCGACCATCATCGCCATCACTGAAGATAAACTAGATTTGAACGCGTTGCTGGAAAAGATCACCTTGCCCATCACTGGCGCGTCCGCGATTTTCACCGGCATTGTGCGCGGTGTAACATCACGCGGAAAGGCGCGTGAAACCCTCTACCTGGAATACGAAGCTTACAAGCCAATGGCTGAGTTGAAGATGCGCCAGATCGCCGAGGAGATACGCAATAAATGGCCTGAAGTGGAGGGTATCGCGTTGGTTCAGCGCGTTGGTCGTTTATATCCGCGCACGCCAACAGTTGCGGTTGTCTGCACGGCAGCTCATCGCGATAAGGGGATATTCGATGCGGCTCAGTATGGCATTGATCGGTTGAAAGAGATCGTTCCCGTCTGGAAAAAAGAGGTTGGTCCCAATGGAGCATACTGGATTGCAGGAGAATATTAATGCCCGATATCCAATCTTTTGGAAAACGTTTAATTGATAATCTGGAAAAAGTTATCGTCGGCAAGCGGCAGACAGTCGAGCTGACCGTCATCGGGTTATTGTGCCAGGGTCATATACTGATTGAGGATGTGCCTGGTGTGGGTAAAACAGTCCTGGCACGCAGCCTTGCGAAGTCTCTCGGGTGTACATTCAACCGTTTGCAGTTCACACCGGATATGCTTCCCAGCGATGTCACCGGCGTATCGATCTATAACCAGTCCAATCGCAAGTTCGAATTCCGCAATGGGCCAATTTTCGCCCAGATCGTGCTGGTTGACGAAATAAACCGTGCCACACCCAAGACGCAAGCCGCCCTGCTGGAGGCGATGGAGGAGCGCCAAGTCACGGTGGATGGTATTACACACTTGCTGACCAACCCATTTATGGTGTTGGCGACGCAAAACCCCATCGAGTACGAAGGCACCTTTCCCCTGCCAGAGGCGCAGCTGGATCGTTTCCTGCTGCGCGTTCGCCTGGGATACCCCAACGCTGCAGACGAGGTGGAGGTGTTGGAGCGCCAACAGCTTCGGCATCCCATCGATAGCCTTTCGCCGGTAATCCGGGTTGCTGACTTATTGGAGTCAATGGAAGCGATTAAAAAAGTTTATGTCTCCTCACCGGTAAAGCGTTACGTGGTGGAGCTGGTGAACCGTACCCGTGAAAATAACGATGTATACCTAGGAGCAAGCCCTCGCGGCAGCCTGGGACTTTTTCGCACCGGTCAGGCGCGCGCTGCATTACACGGTCGTGACTTCGTCCTGCCGGATGACATCAAAGCTCTGGCAGCAACAGTGCTGGCGCACCGGGTGATCGTTAGCCCTGCCGCGCGTTTGCGCGAGCTCAGCGCTGAACGCATAATAGTCGAGATCTTAGAGCATCTGCCAGTGCCAGGCGGAGATTTTGAGCAGCCAATTAAGTGAAACCTGTTCGTGGCGCGCGCTGGTTCCTGCTGGTCTTATTCCTTGCCGGCCTATTGGGTTGGGTGCTGGGTGGATCACCATTATTTGCGCGCATAACCTATTTCAGTCTCGCGCTCACTACTGGCGCTTATATTTGGTCGTGGCTTTCATTGCGCGGCATCCGCCTCACGCGTGCGGCACGTATTTTGCGTGCGAGCGTCGGCGACTTATTCGAAGAGCGGTTTGAGGTCAACAATACGGTACGCCAGACCTGTACCTGGCTTGAAATTGACGACCAATCCGGGCTGCCTATGGCTGAAGGCTCGCGGTTGCTTACACGCCTTGCAGGCCGACAGAAACGCTCATACACCGCCCGCACATGGCTCACTTGGCGCGGCGCGTATCCGTTAGGTCCAACCGTGCTTACCTCGGGGGATCCATTTGGTTTGTTCACGGTGCAGAAAAGCTTACCAGCGAGTGATGTGTTGGTCGTCTTGCCGATGACGGTGCCCATCCAGGAGTTTCATGTACCACCCGGCCTGTTGCCAGGAGGTAAGGCTATCCGTCAGAAGACTGTGGATGTGACACCGCATGCGGCCGGAGTGCGGGAGTATACCCCCGGTGACCCGATGAAACGCATCCATTGGCCCAGCACCGCTCACCGGCAGCGACTGATGGTCAAGGAGTTCGAGCAGGATCCACAGGCGCAGATCTGGCTGTTTCTTGATGCCCATCGCACTGTCCATTCCGCATTTACACCCACCGGGACACGGCCCGAGGAGGGTTTCTGGTGGATGCAACGGCGTGTGCGCGTGCGCCTTCCCGAGGATAGCTTCGAGTATGCCATCAGTGCCACTGCCTCATTGGCGCGGCATTTTTTAGCTGATAGGCGTATGGTGGGTCTGGCTTGCGCCAGTGCCAAGCTTACTATACTGCCTGCTGAACGCGGTGAGAGGCAGGTTGGTAAAATCATGGAGACATTGGCCTTCCTCCAGGCGGATGGTGATTTATCCCTTTTGGGATTGGTCACGATGCAGGCCAAGTTATTACCCATAGGCAGTGGTGTCATCCTGGTAACTACCTCTCTCCAACCGGACTTGTTGCTTACCATTGAGAATTTGCAGCGTTGGAGCCTGCGGCCTGTGGTCATTCTATTAAAATCCGAGACTTTCCATCGTACCCCCGGAGATGCTGGCCTCGCCTCCGCGTTGCTCAACCGCAACATCCACCTATGCCAGATCACCTGTGGTGATGACCTGGCTTCTACCTTGGCACAACCTGCAGCTTATTTCAACCGATCACAGATTCCCATTCCGGTTTCATAAACCAGGTAGGGTTAATGGATGATAGGCATGTTATTATTACTTAATAAACTTCTGAACGCGAACGCCGCAAATGGACGTAAAAAACCTCGATGAATCATATTAACTCTTTTCCCGCCCTATATGTGCTTGCCACATTACTTACTGTTGTGGGAGTGAGGATGGAATGTTAGCTAGGAAACGGACTCCGATATTTCCACTAGATTTAAACTTTCGCCAATTTAAATCCGCGATTGCCTCCTATCTGCTCCGTCACAGAGATGGTGCAGTATTAATCGAATCCGGCCCTGGCTCGACAATAGAATCGCTCAAGGCCGGATTGGCAGCCCACGGCCTGACCCCGCAAGATGTCACTCACGTTTTTCTAACCCACATCCATCTCGATCATGCCGGCGCAGCCGGTTGGCTGGCGCAGCAGGGGGTGCAAGTTTGTGTCCATCCGGTCGGAGCACCTCACATTCGGGAGCCCGAAAAACTTCTTGCCAGCGCCCTTCGTCTTTATGGCGATGAAATGGATGTACTGTGGGGTCAGTTTCTTCCTGTACCAGCCGATAAAATTGTTGAGGTTCAGGACGGTCAGGAAATAACTATTGGTAACCTGCGTTTCACTGCTATCCACACGACCGGTCATGCACGACACCACGCAGTCTACCTGTTCGAGGACATCTGCTTCACAGGAGATATTGGTGGAGCGCGCCTGCCAGGAGCTCCATATGTTCGTCTGCCATTGGTGCCACCGGAATTGAATTTAGAGGATTGGCGTACCAGTCTCATGAAATTAAAGGAGATCAATTTCCGGCGCGTTGCCCCGACCCATTTTGGCATCTATAACGATGCTTCCCAGCACCTGAGCCTGGCTTATCGCGCCCTCGACGAGACTGAGAGGTGGCTTGAGCAGGAGATGCATGCAGATCCACCCATCGGGACATTGCGCGTTCGGTATTCAGCTTGGCAAAAAGAGCAAGCTTTGGCTGCCGGCCTCTCTGAAGGTGACATAGTCTTGCATGAGATTGGAAATCCCACCTGGATGGGCGCAGATGGATTGCAACGTTATTGGAAGAAGGTGCGAATGATATCGCTGAGAACGTGATAGATTTCACAAAACCATTAGTCGCATTGCACTTGACGGGCTGGATATTTAGCTAGATACTTATTAAACTAGCTAGGACTTATCATGTGGAGTGTAATATATTTTCTAGGTCACTGCCAGGATCAATTTATGAGGCACTGAAAAACTCGATTTTCTCATACTGAGCGAAGGGAAGCATCTCCTTTACAATGGAAAGACCCTTCGCTCACTTGCCCACACCGCAGGTGCGGGTTGCTCAGGGTGATACACCTTTTTTCAGTAGACTCATTTATAAAATTCGAACATTTAGCTTGAGACATTAGGCATCATGGACGTTTATTGCTACGAAAGGAGTTGATTACGATGAAGCATTTTCTTGCTGTAACCGATCATTCTTCACATGAGCTCCAGGATATACTCGACTTGGCAACCCGTTTCAAGAGGGAATACTTTTCTGGAGGCAACCCGCCGTTGTTCAAAGGAAAGGTATTGGGAATGATCTTCCAGAAGCCGAGCTTACGCACGCGCGTCTCGTTCGATATGGCCATGCGACACATGGGTGGCGACGCACTCTACCTCTCGCCGGATGAGATCGGCTTGGGGAAACGGGAATCCATCGCCGATGTGGCGCGCGTTCTTTCGGGCTATGTCCACGCGATCATGGCGCGTGTCTTCAAGCATGAGCATATCCTCGAGTTGGCGTGCTGGTCGTCGGTACCGGTCATCAATGGACTGAGCGATTATAACCATCCCTGTCAGGCGATGGCTGACGCGTTAACAATACAGGAGAAATTTGGAAAAGCAAAGGGATTGAACGTGACATTCGTTGGTGATGGCAACAATGTGGCTGTCTCGCTGATGCATATCAGCGTCAAGCTGGGTTGGAATTTCACGAGCGCGAATCCGGAAAGCTACGATATCCCCCCGGATGCCATCGCTCTTGCGAAGAAGATCTCCTCCGAAACTGGCAGCCGGTTGACATTTTTGCATGACCCGCATGCAGCTGTGCGCGGCGCACAGGTCATCTATACTGATACCTGGACAAGCATGGGCCAGGAGGAAGAGTCCGCCAAGCGCGAGAAAGTATTTCCGCTTTACCAGGTCAACCCGCAGCTGGTCAGTGAGGCGGATAAGGATGTGATTGTCATGCATTGCCTTCCAGCGCATCGCAACCACGAGCTGACCGACGAGGTTGCCGATGGACCACATTCAGTCATCTTCCCACAGGCGCATAACCGGCTTCACGCCCAAAAAGCGATCCTGGCAAGGCTATTTGGTATAGCGTAATCACGTTAGGCAGGATCTCAATCCCGCCAATAGGAGATTTCGTATGAACATTGGCATTCCAAAAGAACGGCGCCCTTTTGAATTTCGCGTGGGCATGACACCCACCGGTGTTGAGGCACTGACCAGGCTCGGTCATCCTTGTTACATCGAGCACGAAGCCGGACTTGGTGCCGGCTTCAGCGACATGGATTATGAGCGCGCAGGAGCGCGCATCGTCTATTCGCCCGAAGAAGCCTTCGGGCGTGCCGACTTGGTGTTGAAGGTAGCGCGTCCATTGTATGAAGAACTGAAATGGATAAGCAGCAACGCCACAATTGCGGGATTACTGCACCTGACTTCCACCCGCAAGGACAAAATAGACATGCTCCAGCAGAAGCAGATTACTGCAATCGCTTATGAACAAGTTGGATTCCCGGATGGTTCCATGCCTGTGCGGGCACCCCTGAGTCAAATTGGCGGCTATCTCGCAGCCCAGATTGGGGCGCGTTTGTTGCAAAATGATGCTGGCGGGAAAGGTATTCTTTTAGGTGGCATGGCCGGCATTCCGCCAGCTGAAGTAGTAGTGATCGGCGCGGGACTTAGCGGCACATGTGCTGTGCAGTCTTTCCTGGGGATGCGCGCCCACATGACCGTCCTGGATACTGATATAAGCGCTTTGGAGCGAATTTGCGACCGCTTCCCTGGTGTTGTAACGATGGTTTCGAATCCCCACAACATCGCTCGCGTTTGTTCGTATGCGGATATCATCGCCGCGGCAATCATGGTGCCGGGACAGCGTGCTCCGGTGGTAATTACTCGGGAGATGGTCCGGTCGATGAAGCCGCGCTCGGTACTGATGGACCTAAGCATTGACGAGGGCGGCTGTGCAGAAACATCGCGCCCGACCACCCACGAGCGCTCATATTATGAGGAAGAAGGGATCATCCATTATTGTGTTCCCAATATCCCCAGCGTTGTGGCGCGCACAGCCACTTATGCTTTCATCAATGCAGCCTTCCCATTCATCCTGAAGATTGCCAATGAAGGCATTGACAAAGCCAAGACCGAGGATTCTGCGATTGCTTTTGGGACGGTTGTCTACCACGGCAAGCTTAGCTCGAATATGCGCTTCAGTTCAGGTTCTTAATGGAGCAAGCCCATGGATTGGCATAGTATCTATCAATCGAAGATCGTCAGCGCGCAAGAAGCCGTGCAGGCGATAAAATCTGGTAATCGTATCTTTATGACCGGCAACGTCTCGGTACCGAAGGTCGTGCTTACTGCCTTGGTGGATTACGCGCCGAGCCTGACGGATGTGGAAATCTGCCAGGCGCTAACGGTGGGGCCGACTGGTTACATTGATCCAGCGATGGAGGGACATTTACGGGTGAACACGATGTTCATCAGTGAGAATATCCGTAAAGCAGTTCATGAAGGTCGTGTGGATTTTACACCAGTTCTACTTTCAGAGTTCCCACTGCTGTTCAAGAACGGTTTCCTGCCGGTAGATGTTGCTACGATTCATGTTTCCCCACCGGATGAACATGGTTTCTGCAGCCTGGGTGTTGAAGTTGGCTTAACGAAATCACCAGCCGAATCAGCAAAGATCATCATCGCCGAGGTCAACGAGCAAATGCCACGCACGCTGGGTGATTCGTTCATCCATGTCAGCCGTTTGAAATACATCGTGCCGGTTAATTATCCCATTCCAGAGTTGCCGATGGGCGGCGAAGGTCCATCCGAGGTGATTGAGAAAATTGCTGGTTATATTGCTGAGCTGATCCCCGATGGAGCCACCATGCAAATGGGCATCGGAGCCATCCCGGACGCGGTCTTGAAATACCTCTATGGCAAGAAAGACCTGGGTGTCCATAGTGAGCTGTTTTCCGACGGTGTTATTGACCTGGTGGAGGCAGGCGTTTTGACCAACGCGCGCAAGAGCTTGCATCCAGGGAAGATCCTTGCGGGATTTATCCTTGGCACCAAACGCTTATACGATTGGGTGGATGATAATGCCCTGATCGAGCTTCATCGTACCGAGTACGTCAACGATCCATTTGTAATTGCCCAGAACGAGCGCATGGTGGCAATCAATTCAGCCATAGAGGTGGATCTCACCGGCCAGGTCTGCGCAGATAGTATCGGGCCGAAACTCTACAGTGGCGTAGGTGGACAGCTGGACTTTGTCTATGGTGCGTCCCGCTCGAAAGGTGGCGTGCCAATCATCGCACTGCCAAGTCACACCAGCTTGCGCAACGGCACGCGAATTAGTCGCATCGTAAATATGCTCAAGCAAGGCGCAGGTGTTGTGACCTCGCGTAACCATGTGCGTTATATCATAACCGAGTTCGGGGTCGCTGACCTGTATGGCAAATCCATCCGCCAGCGTGCCAGGGCACTGATCAATATTGCTCATCCCGATTTCCGTTCTGACCTGGAAAAGCAAGCCAAGGAATTGAATTACATTTAGGTCTCATTCATGGAATGGAAGAAGGGCAAGGGCGAGGATTATTATGGAACGTAAAGCCAAGATCGTTGCCACGATTGGTCCCGCCAGCCAAGAAGACGTAGTTCTCGAGCACCTTATCCAGGCTGGGATGAACGTGGCGCGGTTGAATTTCTCCCATGGTACTCAGGATAGGCATGCTAATCGAATTACGAGCCTGCGCCGCATATCATCATCATTGGGGAAACCTCTGGCCATCCTTCAGGACCTTCAAGGCCCAAAAATCCGTGTCGGCGTGCTTCCTGCTCCTATCATGCTGACTTCCGGCCAGGAGATACTTCTCTACCCCGAAGAGAAAACCTCATTTTGTTCTTCTATCTCATCACTTATACCTGTACCTGTTGACTTCCCCGAACTTTTCTCCTGTGTCTCTACAGGCACCCGCATACTTATGGACGATGGCCGTATTGCGCTCACTGTCCGCCAGGCGGATGGAAAAACGGTCACAGCCCATGTCGAGATAGGCGGTGAATTATCTTCTCACAAAGGCATCAACCTTCCGGGCATTCGCTTGAGCATCCCCAGCTTCACCGAGAAGGATGCCCAAGACCTGGCGTTTGGTCTATCACAAGGTGTGGACGCGGTGGCGATTTCGTTTGTGCATTCCGCCGGGGACGTCCTTGATGTACGGCGGGTCATCGAAGAAACCGCGCCCGAGAATCCGCCAGCGCTGGTTGCCAAGCTGGAAAAACCGGAAGCTCTAAATGACCTGGATGCGATCTTGAATGCAGCCGATGGCGTGATGGTAGCACGCGGCGACCTGGGAGTGGAGATGTCCCCGGAGAATGTGCCGGCTGCGCAGAAGCGGATCATCCAATCGGCCAACCGGAGCGGCAAGCTGGTCATCACCGCCACTCAGATGCTCGATACGATGATCCATAATCCGCTGCCAACTCGTGCAGAAGCTTCCGATGTAGCCAACGCCATCTTCGATGGCACGGATGCGGTCATGCTCTCCGGCGAGACCGCGGTTGGAGAATATCCCGTCGAAAGTGTCGCGATGATGGATCGCATCGTCCGACAGGCTGAAGCCGGTTTCAGCGAGTGGGGGCGCATCCAGGTGATGGAGACTGCCAGTCACGACGATGCCGCCGCCATGGCCAATGCTGCCCGCGAGCTGGCGCACGATCGCGACGTAGCCGCCATCGCTGTTTTTACCCGCTCCGGCCGGACTGCGATGCTGATGGCGAAAGCGCGTCCCTGCGTGCCGATCCTGGCTTTCACACCAGAGTCACGCACCTACCAGCGTTTGACAATGCTATGGGGGGTAACGCCTTATGTGGTCCCCTTTGCAAACACGGTGGAAGCGATGATCACGCATGTCGAATCCGCGCTGCGCGTTACCGGCACCGTCCAGCCGGGGCAGCAAGTGGTGCTGATCTCCGGCTTCCCAGTCGGGGATATGTGTCCGCCAAATATGGCGTTGTTACATACTGTGGGATAGAGGTTACACCCTATTGGAAATAAACAATCCTATCCCGATCAACACGCCGCCAATAATGAACAGCGGCGTGATTTTATCCCCCAGAAAGATGGCGCCGAGAATCGTGCCGACCACCGGCTGGGCGAAGAAGGTCAGCGAGGCAACACCGGCGTCCAGGGTGGCAAAGGCGATATTCCACAGGTACATCGCCAGCGCGGTGGAGATGATACCAAGGAATAGAATCCCGCCGATTACACCGGGTGTTATCGCACCGTAGCCTTGGGTCGCCACCTCCCATGCACCCAAAGGTATGCTGAGAGGCAATCCGCCTATAAAAGTGACCAGGCTGACGGTCAGTACATCCACGTCGCGGGTTACTTTTCGCACCAGCACCGAGTACAACGCCCATGTCAGCGACGCAGCGATCAAACTCAGGTTTCCCAAAAATAGTGAAGATGAAAGTCTCGCTGTGCGAGGGTCAATCACCGCGACCACACCAAGGGAGGCAATGAGCAAAGCCAGGAGACGGCGCGTTGTAATTTTCTCATGTAGTAAAAGCGCGGAGAAGAGCAGCACGAACGCGGGTGTGGCGGATGTAACCAATGAGCCGTTAGAGGCAGTGGAGAGCTTCGTACCGACGAACTGGAAGCCTATGGAAATGCCATAACCGACAAAGCCGACGCCCAGTACCTGCCAGAATTGTTTGCTCGAAATACCGAGGAAATTTATTCCATGGAATGCACTGAGAATACCTTTTATCTCATCGTGTTCTCTGCGTTCTCTGTGGTGGGATCTTCGCGCATGCAAGATAAAAATGACCCCAAAGAGAACAGCGATACCCAACACCAGCCGAAGTGTGATTAGTGTAAATGGCGGGATTACTTCCATGACTGCCTTGCTGACCACGTACATGCCACCCCAGATGGACGCTGCTGTCAGGCCTGAGATGAGGCCGCAAAAAGGTTTTTGCATGTAATCTTGCTGATTCCTCACGTGGTGGTAAGGCGAATATAAATTCGACCTAACTCATCTCGGCATTGATCTTTTCAAGGCTTACGCGCGACGGTCTAAGGTCCGCCTCGCTCAACCGGTTTAGTGGTGTACCCGGCAGGTTGTAGAGGTCGGTCAGCGTCGGGCGACCAGTTTCCAGGTAAATGAGACCGGTCACCATCCAGTTGTTCCGCTGCGCCTCTTCCATCATATGAAGCGCCTGCCAGCGATCGGTCGGGTCGTAATCTTTGTCTAGTTTCTTCAGGATGACCAGCGAACCATCGTGCATGGTCACTTCGCGGGTGGTGCCGGCTTCGAAATCCTCCACTGTGATCTCGTCTCTCGCGGGGACGAAAGAAATCTCGTGCAGCGGGGATTCGTGATCCTTACCCCACATGTAGGAATGGAAAGTATTTTCCTGGTTGTTAAACGTGACGCAAGGGCTGATGATGTCAAGTACGGCAATACCATGGTGGCTGAGGGCAGCTTTGATCAGTTCTTTCACCTGCTTGGGGTCGCCAGCGAATGAGCGAGCTACGAAAGTGGCATTGGAAGCCAGGGCTTCCATGCAGATGTCCACCGGCATGTAGAAGTTGGTGCCTTGGTGCTTAAGTTCCAGACCAATTTCTGCGGTGGCAGAGAATTGACCTTTCGTCAAGCCGTAGACACCGTTATTTTCGACGACGTAGACCATCGGGGCATTGCGACGGACGAGGTGCTTGAATTGACCCATGCCGATGCTTGCCGTGTCACCATCGCCAGAGATGCCGATGGCCCGCAACGATTTATCCGCAAAGAGCGCACCGGTCGCCAGCGAGGGCATCCGTCCGTGCAGGCTGTTGAAGCCGAAAGAACGATTAAGGAAGTAGGCTGGGCTTTTACTCGAGCAACCGATGCCACTGAATTTCATGATCTCTTCGGGGACAATATCCATCTCGTAACAGGCAGCAATCAACTGGCTGGCAATCGAGTTGTGCCCACAACCCTGGCAGAGCGTGGAGAGGAAACCTTTATAATCTGCACGGGTCAAGCCGGCGCGGTTTGTTTGGCCGGTGGTGATCGTAGGTGCCATTACATTGCCTCCTGTGCCAGAATAGCTTCTTTTACCCAGCGCGCGGTAAGCGGCAACCCGTCGCTGTGACAGGCCGAGCGGAGCTTGTTTGCCTGGTCGGGCATTTCCACGCTTAATAGCTGGCGTAATTGCCCATCGCGATTGGCTTCGGTAATGTAGATGCGCGAGTGGCTCTCCATGAACTCATGAACTTCCTTTGTGCTGGGCAAGGCGCGCAATCTGAGCAGGCTGCTTTTTCGGCCACTGGCCTGCTGGATCAGAGCCCGCGCCTCTTCTGCTGCCGGGACGGCCGAGCCGTAGGTGATGATGCCAATCTCTGTTCCTTCTGACTTCTCGATGATAGGCTTCGGGATGAATGCGCGTGCTGCATCGAACTTGCGACTCAGGCGTGTCATGTTGGCTTCCCAGGTCGCTGCGTCTTCGCTATAGCGGGCGTATTCATCATGGCCAGTGCCGCGACCAAACCAAGCCGAGGCTGGGTGCTTATTGCCGGGCAAAGTCCGGTAAGGGATAGCGTCGCCGTCAATGTCTTTGTAGCGCGCCCAATTCCCGTTCGCCTTTTCCAGGTCTGCTTCCCATAGAACTTTACCGCGATCCATGGCTTGGTCAGGATAGACGAATGGTTTGGTCATCCATTGATTCATGCCAAAATCAAGATCGGAAAGAACGATGATGGGTGTTTGCAGACGCTCGGCCAGGTCAAAGGCACGCCAGGCGAACTCAAAACATTCGTTCACCGAACCAGGCAGCAGGATGATGTGATTCGTATCGCCGTGCCCCATAAAGTAAGAGAAAGTCAGGTCTCCTTGAGAGGTGCGCGTTGGCAAGCCGGTCGATGGGCCAATGCGCTGTACATCCCAGATGACGACAGGAACCTCAGCATAGTAAGCCAGACCGGTGTACTCGGTCATCAGACTCAGCCCAGGGCCGGAGGTGGAGGTCATGGCGCGCAGACCGGCCCAACCCGCGCCGATGGTCATGCCAATGGCCGCCAGCTCGTCTTCGGCCTGGACGACGGCGTAGGTGTTCTTTCCCTCGGCGTTCTTGCGTAGCTTGGGCAGGTACTCGTTCATCGTCTCTGCCAGGCTGGATGCTGGTGTAATCGGATACCAGGCTGCGAATTGAACCCCGCCGTAGATCGTCCCCAGTGCGGCAGCGGTGTTGCCATCGGACATAATCAGGCCTTTGGTCTTGTCCATCTGTTCGACAATATAGGGATCACTCTTCGTCAGATGGGTCGCGGCCCAATCCGCGCCAGCCTTGACGGTGGCGAAGTTCGACTCGATAGCTTTTATTTTGCCCTCGAAGTGAAAATCCAGAGCCTGGCGGATTTTTTCAGGGTTAATGCCAAGCATTTGACCAAGCACGCCGACGTAAACCATGTTGGCGATGTAATCGCGTAACTTTGGAGAAACATCCGCCTCGATGGATAACTTTTTTACCGGCATTGGATAAAGATAGATATCGGTGCGATTAATGGGCAGCTTGATATCGTCAGCGTAGAAGAACGCACCACCGGGCTGAACACTCGCCAGGTCTCGGGCGAAGGATGTCGGGTTGATGCTTACAACGACCTCATGCTCATCGCGGCGCGCAGTGAAACCATCCTTATTCACACGGATGGTGTACCAGGTGGGTAGTCCCTGGATATTTGACGGGAACAGGTTCTTGCCGGAGACCGGGATGCCCATCTTGAATAGGGCTCGCAAAAGAACCGTGTTCGCGGTCTGGCTGCCGGAGCCGTTGATGGTGGCAATTGTGATTGAGAAATCATTGATTATTCTCACTGAACTGGGCATCTTTTCTCCATTTCAATCAGGTGAGACTGGTCGGTGTGTGATGAGATCAGTATGTTTGGCGAAGGCGTTATATCCTGCAGCGTAATTTTGTTCGCTTATGGCTTCCACCATTTCCTGATGATATCCCCATACTTCTTCCAGGTAATGGTAATCAGTGTAGATATTCAAACCGACCATCTCATATGCTTCCCAATAGGCTTCCAACAAGCCGGTGACAAAGGTGTTTTCAAGGCGATGGTAGATCAATAAGTGGAGTTGGCGATGCTCGGCATGAGGAATCTGGGCGGGTGTGCTATGCAGTTTTTCCCATGCGTGGGTAATGACAGATTTCAATGCTTCTTTGTCCTCCTTGGTCAACTTTTGTACTGCCTCATGCCAGTAGGTTAATTCTATATGTTTGCGTAGGTCGGCAAATGCCTGAAAGTAAGAACGATCCAGCGCCAGGGCATAAACCAGGCTTTGACGGACTGCTGGAAAGAAAGAATAAACCTTGCGCCGGATGCCGATACGGGGTCTCACCTCGACCAGGCCAAGAGCACGCCCGACTTCGAGCTGCTCGCGAAGAGCGGCAATGCCCACCCCCAGTTCCTGACTCATCTCGAGCAGGGAAGGCAGGCTTTGATCTTCTGCGTTTTTGTAAGTGACTAGGTAGCTGAGGAATACAGAGAGATGGGTGGGCGACACTCGTTTATAAGCCATAAGATGAAATATATGATTAATCAGATTATTATTATCAAAAGAAATATACTCTAAATTTTGAGGTGGGTCAAGAAAAGGAGGTTATCCTTTTAAGAGCTCTTCGATTACGGATGCCATCAAGGCCGCGCCATGCAGCAGGGCTTGTTCATCGAAATCGAAGCGGGGGTGGTGATGGCTGGCATCCAGTCCCTTTTTCCTGTTTGCCGAACCAATAAAAAAGAAACAGCCGGGTACTTTTTCCATGATGAAAGCAAAATCTTCTGAGCCCATTGTAATATAGTCACCAGTATCAACGATGGCTGCAGGGAATATCCGCTGGGTGAGGACAGCGATACGCTTCGCCCACTCAGGCTGGTTGATGACTGCAGGTGTCAGGCGCTGTAACTCCACTTCGGCCTGGCAGCCCATTGTTTCCGCCAGTCCATAGATGATGACCTCGAAACGCTCCAGTACTTTCTCGCGCACTTCTGGCTCGAAGGTGCGGATGGTGCCAGCCATCTCTACGTACTGAGGAATGACATTGAAAGCTTCGCCTCCATGAATGGTGCAGACGCTGACCACCGCAGACTTTAGCGGTGCGACATTGCGGGAAATGATACTTTGAAGCGTGTTTATGATCTCGGCAGCAGCCAGTATCGGATCGGTTGCCAGGTGGGGTATAGCGCCATGCCCACCCTTGCCTTGAACCTTGATCTTGAAAAGTTCAGCACCTGCCATGACCGACCCTGATGCAATGCCAAACCAACCGATTGGTTTTTCATTCCAAAGATGCAAGGCCAGCGCCAGGTCAGGCTTGGGGTTTTCAAGAACACCGTCTGCGATCATTCCCTCCGCTCCGCCCATCCCTTCCTCAGCAGGTTGAAAGATGAATTTTATCGTACCGGCAATCTCATTTCGATGGGCAAAGAGCATCTTGGCTGCGGTCAGACCGATGGCGGTATGGCCGTCGTGACCACAGGCATGCATAACGCCGGGAATTTTAGACGCGTACGCTGCACCTGTCTCCTCTTGGATGGGCAAGGCATCCATGTCGAAGCGCGCAAGAATAACCGGTCCGGGTTTGCCACCTTTGAGGAGTGCAATAACGCCGGTTTTTGCGATGCCGGTGTTGACTTCCAGACCGAGGTTGATCAACTCTTTAGCGACAATACCGCAGGTGCGCTCTTCTTTAAAACCCAGTTCGGGGTGCATGTGGAAATCGCGCCGCAGGGATTTGGTGTAATCGAACAGCGCTTGGGCTTCGGAAAGAAAGTCAGTCATGGATATCCTCGTAAATTATGCGAATGTTATGAATATTGTAAAATATGCTGATTATTATTACTTTCGCGGCATTCACCACTTTCGTGGAATTCGGGTTGATTCGCTAATTAAACCTCAACACGCGAAATTTCTCCTCGTAGCGAGGCCGCCACTTAATACTATTTCGGGCGCGCCGGCTTCGCATCCGTTCTTCGAATGCACGCGTGTCACCGATCTGGCTCTTGTGCTCTTTGAGTGCTTGTATTTTGATTTCCCATGTATCCGTTACGTCCAGTATTACATTGGGTTGGGAGGTTAACGAGATCCACACCTCGCGTGGTGTGTGTGGTTCTAATCCTTCATCATGTAGCAGCTCAGGGAAGAAGTGCGGGTTTCCCGCGGCTGGAAAAACCGCATCCAACACCACCTGTCCTGCGAAGCGATGGTCAGGATGGTTGAGCCGGTATGTGCCACTTGGGAAAAGATTGGACGGGTCGCAGGTAACGAGAATGTCGGGCTTTACCTTACGAATGATACGAACAACCTCGCGACGCATATTAATGGTCGGTGAAAGGTAACCATCCTCCATATGTAAATAAGTCACGGATAAAGCGCCAATTATATCGGCCGCAGCGCGCTGTTCCGCATGGCGGAGCTGGCATATTTCATCGGATGTGAGGTGAGCTTTATCTGACCCTTTTTCTCCACATGTGAATAAACAATAATGTATGTAATGACCAACCCTTGCCCAACGCGCCAATGTTGCACCGCAAAAGAACTCCGGATCATCCGGGTGGGCGAGTATGACCAGGATATTTTGAGGTGGTGGCCAATTATCGGGAGATTTTTTCATAGATAGGGGGAGAATAGAGGCATAGAAGATAATGGAGTTGAGTGATCCCCTATTTACCATTCAAAATCCTCTCTCCTTTACTCTCTTCTAAGCAATTCTCGCATGGTGCTGCTGCCTTGCGCCGTAGAATTTCCACCTCATCCCATGGTTCGAGTTCTTCACTTTTGAACTCACGTCTTCCAATATCAGGCAGCTCGACGATTGCACTCATCTGAATCGGTGACACATCCACAACTCGACCTTCACCCATCGGTGTTATCACGTGCTTGTTGCGCTTTGGTAACTCTTTACGGGCAATGACATATTGCTCATATTCGTAAACCAGACAGCAGCGCAGGCGTCCGCACATGCCCGTGATCTCCTCTGGAGTCAGCGAGATGCCTTGTTCTTTTGCCATTTTGATCGAGATGGGACTGAAATCAGCGATGAAGCTTGAGCAGCAACGCGTTTCCAAACCGCAAGCTCCCAAGCCTCCGAGGAATTTTGCGACATCGCGTGGACCGATCGCACGCATATCCACCTGTGAACCTGGATAGAGTTTTCCCATATCACCCCGCAATGTTTTAAGATCAACTTTTTCCTCACTCTCGCTACTGAACATGAATGCCAAACGAGAACCATCGAAGCTGAACTCGGCAGCAACGATCTTGATCCCTGCCAACTTCAATTCAGTTGCACGTTCGCGGCAATGGATCATCGCTTCCAATTCTTTGCGCTGCCATGACTGCCGCAGAACAAGGTCGCGTGGCGTTGCAAGACGCTCGATGGGTTTCCAAATTCCTTCGGTGGGTTTTTGAGGATTGGCAACAATTTGGGTCACTTCCCCCAACTGCCGCCCACGCGTTGTCTCGACGATGACCCGATCGCCGGGCTGGATATTAGGAATTGCGGAGGCGTCGAAATGATAAACTTTCCCAATCTGTGCGAAACGTACTCCGACAACGAGCGGTTGCATGGGGTTGATTATAGCAGACTTCCGTTATCTCTCAGACTGGTGAAATTCTCGAAAGTCAGATCGCGGAAAGTAAACCCCAGCTTATCACGTAATCCCTCGAATAATTTCAGGTAACTTTCACGGATTGCTTCTTTCCAATTCAAACCAAGGTACTTTGCTGCCAGGTTAAGTGCAGCTGTGTCTGGTCCTTCGATCTCGATGAAGTTACCATAAGGCATTTCATCCAGCATAACATGCACTTTAAAACCTCCGATGTCTTCAGAGACTCCAGAAGACGCTAGCTCATAAACGGTGCGGTATTTCTCGTAGATGACATCAATCTGGTAATCCAGCGACTCGAGGAATGCTTGCGCCGCCTTGAAATCTTTGACGCTAATCTCTATCTCCTGACGTGACATTGCACCGTTCTCGATAGAGGTTGGTCCTTTATAGGTCAAGATGTTATCGGATCCGCTTCGGCGCAGACGAAGGGCGCGATGCTCACGGCGCAGGCTGCCATCAGTGCGGTCGTAGCGCAGGTTTAACTCGTGGAGGCGCGGATGGACCAGCTCCGCACCCAGGTCACGCAGGCGTACTTCCATTTCCCCAATATCCTGCACACGAAACTTAACTTCGATTTCTTTGTATGCGTTACTCATTGTTGAAGCGAATGCCGTAAAAGCGCATATGAAGAGAATGGGATTTTAATATTTATTTCTCGAAACTGCCCCATTCGCGCCATTCGCGTTAAACAACGCTCAAAAGGGTCTGGCGCTGTTCCACGCCCTCGCCCGGTTTAACGCGTATTCGCTGCACGGTGCCAGGACGAGGTGATTTCAACTCATTCTGCATCTTCATCGATTCCAGTACCACCAGCACCTGACCCTTTTCCACCTGCTGCCCCTCAGCCACCGGAACAGCGATCACCATTCCCGGCATGGGTGCTTTCATCGCGAATTCAGCACTTTCACCTGCTGAACCTCCAGCTGTAGATCGAAGCCGATTTTCGCGCTCATCCTCCACTCTTACCGGGTAGAGCCGCCCCATCATTAAGACCTGCCAATGATCTTCTTCGGGATAGACATATGCTTCATAAGATTTGCCATCCACAAGAAGCGAAAAAACAGGTTGCCCACTGACCGCCTCGAAATCTACCTCTAGCAGCTTCAAGCCCATCAGTACATGATGTTCGTCAATGATTTCGAGGGGATATTCCTTGTGGTCAATTGTTGTCACATATTTCATGAGTTTATACCTCAAATAAAATCGTCACCCATTAATCAAAATTCGTTAACCTAATATCACCTGTGCATCCTCTCCCACCTTCCAACCCATTTCCAGTTTGATGTATCCCGTTCGCCGCGCCGGACAAGTTGCGCGCTCCGTTCCTGTGCCTTGTGGGCCACCAGGGTCGCCATGAGGGCAGCGACTTCTGGGATAAAAGTTCTACTGTCACCTTCTTCCATCGAAAAGCGTTCCTCGACGAAACGCGTGTCATATTGCCCACCCATAAAGCGATGCGAATCCATCATTGTTTGGTGGAAGGGGATATTCGTATGTACACCAACAATGCGATATTCCTCCAGCGCACGACGCATACGCAAGATGGCCTGGGCGCGTGTCTCACCCCAGACGATCAACTTGGCGATAAGTGGATCATAGAAGGGAGTGATCTCGAAGCCGGGATACACGCCTGTATCAACGCGTACACCCGGACCGGTTGGTAAAATTACATGGGTGATCGTGCCGGTTGATGGCAAAAAGCCATTGTGTGGGTCCTCGGCGTTGATGCGGCACTCGATCGCTACGCCGTTGACCTTGATGTCTTCCTGATGATAGGCTAGCACCCGACCGCGTGCGATGCGAATCTGCTCCTTGACGATATCCACGCCGGTTATCAGTTCTGTAACCGGATGTTCCACCTGGAGCCGGGTGTTCATCTCAAGGAAGTAAAAATGCCTGTCCTTGTCTACTAAAAATTCTATCGTTCCCGCGTTGACATAACCAACCGCTTGTGCTGCTTTGACTGCCACGCAAGCCATCTTTTTCCGCATCGCATCATCAAGGAAGGGTGAAGGGGCTTCCTCGATGAGTTTTTGGTGGCGGCGCTGGATGGAGCATTCACGCTCATTTAGGGAGATGGTGTTGCCTTGCTGGTCGGCCAGGATCTGGATTTCGATATGCCGCGCCTCCTCGACCAGCTTTTCGAGGTAGACATTGCCGTCGCCGAAGGATGATTCCGCCTCGCGCCGAGCAGAATTTAGCAATGCTGGCATCTCCTCGATGTTCTGTACTTCACGCATCCCCTTCCCACCTCCACCCGCGGTGGCTTTGACCAGCAGCGGGAAACCGATCTGCGGGGCGATTGCAAGCAGGTCTTCGTCGCGTAATGCACCTTCGCCCTCTGTACCAGGGACGACCGGCACGCCCGCCGCCGCGACGGTATTACGAGCTGTCATCTTGTCGCCCATGGCGGCAATTGCGGAAGGTTTTGGGCCGATGAAGATAAGACCCGCCTCCTGAACGGCCTGAGCGAAGTCGGCGCGTTCGGCTAGAAAGCCGTAGCCGGGATGGATGGCGTCCGTCCTGCTCTGTTTGGCCACCTCGATGATTTTGTCGCCACGCAGGTAGGATTGGCGTGAAGGTGCTGGCCCGAGCTGGTAGGCTTCGTCAGCGTAACGCACGTGCAGCGCCTGGCGATCGACTTCAGAGTAGACAGCTACTGTCTCGATACCCAACTCGCGGCAAGCGCGTAGGATGCGGACAGCAATTTCTCCACGGTTGGCGATGAGAACTTTATTCATAATGGTAAATTCCCATGCTTCTTTGCCGGATTGGAATCCCGTTTATTCGCCAGCATCTCAAGTGCGTTGATCAGGCACGGTCGTGTCTCTTTCGGCTCGATCACGTCATCCAGGTAGCCACGCTCAGCTGCGATATAGGGATTGGCGAACTTCTCGCGGTAGTCGGCCACCAGCTCGGCCTTACGAGCAATTGGATCCTCTGCTTTTTCCAGCTCCTTACGGAAGATGATGTTGACCGCACCATCCGGACCCATCACGGCTAGTTCTGCGCTGGGCCAAGCCACATTAAAGTCACCACGGATGTGCTTGCTGGACATCACGTCGTACGCGCCACCATAAGCTTTGCGTGTGATGACGGTCATTTTTGGTACGGTCGCCTCGCAGAAAGCGTAGAGCAACTTCGCACCATGTCGGATGATACCACCGTGCTCCTGCCCGGTGCCGGGTAAAAAGCCGGGAACATCCTCGAAGGTAAGGATGGGAATGTTAAAACAGTCGCAAAAGCGAACAAAACGCGCTCCTTTATCCGACGAGTTGATATCCAGGCAGCCAGCCAGGTGAGCAGGCTGGTTAGCAACGATTCCGATGCTGTGACCACCCAGGTGGGCAAAACCAACGACGATGTTCTGCGCGTAGTCGGCGTGGATTTCGAAGAATTGGCCGTTATCCACAACGAACCGAATGACATCCTTGATATCGTAAGGCTTGCCTGGATCATCAGGGATTATTGAATCCAGTGCAGCTTCCATTCGCAGTGGATCATCACCGGTTTGGATGAAGGGTGGATCTTCCATGTTATTCTGTGGCAGGTAGCCAAGTAACTTTCGGATGAGATACAGGCAGTCAGCCTCGGAATCCGCGGCGATATGGCAGACGCCTGAGGTCTCCGCGTGCGCAGCTGCACCTCCAAGCGATTCGAAATCCACCTCCTCGTGTGTTACTGTCTTGACAACATCAGGCCCGGTTACGAACATGTACGAGGAGCCGCGCACCATGAAGATGAAATCGGTGATGGCTGGTGAGTAGACTGCTCCACCCGCGCATGGTCCCATGATGGCCGAAATTTGCGGGACGACGCCACTGGCAAGCGTGTTACGGAGGAAGATATCCGCGTACGCGCCGAGCGAGACCACACCCTCCTGGATTCGCGCCCCCCCCGAGTCGTTCAATCCGATGACTGGTGCTCCGTTCTTCATTGCCATATCCATGATCTTGCAGATCTTCTCGGCATGCACCTCGCCCAGTGAACCGCCAAAGACGGTGAAATCCTGAGAAAAAACGTACACGAGCCGCCCCTCGATTGTCCCCCATCCGGTGATGACGCTGTCGCTCAGGAAGCGTTGCTGATCGAGATCGAAATCGTGGGTGCGGTGCAGGACGAAGGCATCGGTCTCGTGGAAAGATCCTTTATCCACAAGCAAGTCAATACGCTCCCGGGCGGTTAAGCGACCTTTTTTATGCTGCGCGGCAATCCGTTCTTCGCCGCCGCCCTGGAGTGAGCGGTTCCTGAATTCGCGTAAACGCTGGATGCGATGGTTATCGGTCATGTGTCTCTCTTTATACATTATTTATAGTATTTATTAATAAGAACCATGGAAAGGTTGGTCGCTGGGATGGACTACCCAAGAGGGGGCTTAACGCAACCTCTATTAATAAGTAGTTTACTACATTGGCGGTACATGGTTAGCAAAACAAATGTAAGGAGTAAGATATTAACGGTCAGCGTAAAAGGCCAATTAGCGTGTGGAACGGGCTGCAGAACCAGGCGATCACACCAATACCAAATTGAATAGAGGACTGCTATCAGAAAAGTAATTGAGTTCGCCCAGATCTTGCTTTTCCACACTGCGATGCAGAGCGTGATCCCAATCCCCACCCAGAAGACGCCACTAAGGGCGAGGTAAGGTGGACTGGCTCGTGCATTATAAAAGGGCAGGGTTTCCCAGAATACAATCGCTGCACCTGCACGCAAGCCGTTCCAACCTGTAAAACATAACATAAACAAGATAAGGAGGATTTTACTGTTAGTATGTTCTTGATCGATGCTCATATAAGAATGAACAGCCCTTGGGATGGATATAATAATCCGAACATCATGCCGGATATGGCACCCTGACGTTAACAAATAATTTTACCTTTTCAGGAAGCTTACATTTCCAATGTAATTTTACCAAGCTGCTCACCCTTCTCCAGCCGCTCCTGGGCGAATCTGGCATCTGCCAGTGGGAACGAACTGTCAAGCGCAACCCGGAGCTTTCTCTCACATATTAATGCCATCACTGTTGCAAAATCTCTCAGGGTTCCCATTGTTGAGCCGATGATGCTGAGATGCTTGCCGAAAATAAAACGATTGTCAATTTCAAATTTCGGTCCGCCGGTATTACCAACGGTAAGCAAACGTCCGCCTTTACGCAGGGCGCGCAGGCTGAGTGGAAAGGTGGTGCCGACATTATCCACAACTACATCTACCCCGCGTTTATCGGTCAGGCGGTAGACTTCCTTGGACCAGTCTTCGATGTGCGTGCGGTCGATCACGATGTCTGCACCAAGCGATTCAGCCAGGGCAAGTTTCTGCGCCCCCAAACCGACCACGATGGCTCGTGCGCCGAGGTGCTTAGCGATCTGGATACTTGCGGTGTTAACACCACCCGAGGAGCCAACGATTAAAATGGTCTCGTGGGGTTGTAGTTTCCCGCGCTGGACCAGTGAGTGCCAGGCAGTGTGGTAGACCAATCCGGCAGCAGCCGCGGTCTTGTATTCGAATCCATCCGGGAGTGGGTAAAGCTGGTGAATGGGAACGGCGACGAATTCAGCGTAGGTGCCGCGGATACTTTCACCGAGTAAGTGCCAGTCACGGCACATATTGTCCTTCCCTGCTTTGCAGAAATCGCATTTACCGCAGCCAAGGTTTGAGTTGATGACAACACGCGATCCCAACCTCACGCTTTCTCCCGGTTTCTCATCTCTCCACATATGGGAAGAGGGGGTGGCAGTCAGAGCCACCACCTCTCCTGCGCCATCTGCGCCGGGGATGTGGGGATATTCCAGCTTAAGACCGGGCCAACCGCGTCGCACTAATAAGTCCATGCGATTGAGCGCCGCAGTATGGAGTCTCACAATTGCATAGCCAGGAGATATTTTCGGGTCTGGAAAGTCACCGTATTGCAGGGTTTCGAGCCCCCCGTGTGTGTGGAAAAAGATTGCTTTCATGGATATTCGTATTCCCAGTATAAGATTTGACCATCTGCCGCTACCTGGCCTTGTAACTTCCCACCGGAGTAATCAGCTTGAACCGGCGCAATTTGATCTTCGTTCGAGGGTAGGAAGATGAAAAGCAACCTTTTCCCACTTGGCTTGGGGTTTTCTGAGGCTCCCCAGGGTTGAGAAATATCTAAGCCCTCGATGCCCGGAGCCAGGAATTGCACGCTGGGGATGGAATAGAAACCCATGCGTGGGTAGCCAAAGAAGACGACCTGTGTATCACTTGGACGGGTTTGGAGTTCATTGGCGAGGCGTTGAGCAACCATGCCATTGCTTTGCGCCTCGGTGAGAAGGTTATGAGGAGTATAAACCCTAAAGTAGAAATTCAGCTCGCTGACAACGATGAAACCCATGGCAAGGAAAGCCAACGCGGAGAAGATGCGTTCTCTCCTCGGCCAGGCTTTCGCAAGAGATGCCACACTTTGGCCGAGCCCATAACCGACAACAAGGGCGCACACCGGTGCTACCGCCACATAACGTTGTGCCGCAGGAGTGCTCTCGCTTAACCCGCCAACCAACCCAAAGTCAAGCAGCCATAGGATGAGCAATAAACTTCGATCATCGCGTGGATGTAGAAGGAGCAGGGCTGTACCCAGAATAAATAGGGCAGCTTCCACCGGGCGCAGTAATGGGGCACCCGGCTCATACCAGAAACGAATTGGGGTGAAGATATAAGCCTGGAAACCAAGTGCCAGTTGTCCAAATAAAACTCTCCAGGCGGGCAGACCGCTGTTCACAGTCTGGGCTTTCATCCAATCTCCGAGGATGCTTACCCTTGCCAATGGCGCGAGGTATTCCGCAGGATGGCCGATGTAATACCAGGCAAGCGGTAACAACACGACCGACGCGATAAGGATGAACAAGGCAATATGGGGTAGGGCGTGTTTCAATCGCGTGCGATCCATCACGCCGACCAGTAATAACCAGGCAAAGACCAGCACAAGCAGGGTGCGCGCGCTGGGATAGAAATACTGTGCCAATCCGAGCGAAAGTCCGGCTAACAGGTAAGCATTACGTCGTTCCTGTTTCCATCCAATCCACAACGCGCCAATCGTGACGATGTACCAGAGGCCATCCCAGATGTTGTTCAATCCAATGCGGCTGAAATGGATATGATAATTGTATGCTGCCAGAAATATCGCAGCCAATGCCGCAGTGCGCTTGCCGAACATGGCACGTCCGGTGAAGTAGACTGTGGCGACCGTCAGGGCTCCCGCCAGTGCAGATGGGATGCGCAGGGCTTCAGTGGTACGCCCGAGCAAGGCGATCGAAAGCGCAGGAATGCAAAAGTAAAAGGAAGGGAAGGAATACCAGGAGGCGTTAAAGAAATTATTCACCTGCCCGCTGTGGAAGTCGGAAGCAGCAATACCCATCGAGCCTTCGTCACCCGTCAGCAGGACGGGGATGTGCCCGGTGGCGATGCCACGCGGCAAGAAGGCAATGATAGTTATAAGTAATAAAGTCAGGATAACACCCCACTGCAATTTCTGATCATACACATTACCCCGCCAACCTCCACCGATCGCCGTCCCGATTGCCAGCAGCCAGGCTGCGATGGCAATCCATGGGGAAGTCATCAATGAAGCACTGCCGGCTGCGATGGGGACAATCACCGCAAGTGGCACGCTCATGAGAAGCAAAGATGTTTGCCAGGTCTGGATTCCCATCCAATTACTGATAACCCCGAAGAGCCGCGACAGGAGCTGAGGGGTGTGTTCGCGTTGGAGAAGCCACGCGCCGAGCAAAAAGAACAACAGGCCGAGGGCAGCGATACCCACTGCTGCGACCCGCGATCGATTACTAATCATTTGGATCGGGAATAAACTAAACAGCACTATAATCCCGCCACCAACAAGGAGCAGGCCGGTGGCTGGCCTTTGCGGGGCATCCGGCATGTTATTTCAGACCCAATTCACTACGTGAGATCACCAACCGTTGGATTTCACTTGTCCCCTCATAGATTTCAGTGATTTTGGCATCGCGGAAGTAGCGCTCGACGGGCAACTCCTTGCTGTAACCCATCCCACCGTGGATTTGCACCGCGGCGTGCGTGACGAACATGGCCGTCTCGGAGGCGAAGAGCTTGGCCATGGCTGCCTCGGATGAAAAACGCTCGCTGGTTTTTTTAGAGCGTTCCTTAGCCAACGCGGCGTTATAGGTGAGCAACCGCGAGGCTTCGATGCGCGTCTTCATGTCCGCCAGCTTGAATGAAATGCCCTGGAACTCGCCGATCTTCTGTCCGAAAGCCTCGCGCTCACGCGCGTAGGAAACGCTGGCCTCGTAAGCGGCTTCGGCTATGCCCAGCGCCTGCGAGGCGATGCCAATCCGCCCGGCGTCCAGCACGGTCATGGCGATCTTGAAGCCCTCACCTTCAGCGCCAAGACGGTTGGCAACCGGAACGCGTGCGTTCTCAAAAAGCAATTCGCTCGTGGCTGAAGCGCGAATGCCCAGCTTCGGTTCCTTCTTACCACAGGAAAAACCTGGAGTGTTTTTCGCGTCAACGATAAAGGCAGTAATTCCTTTTTGCTTCTTCTCCGGCTCTGTCATCATGAAGACGATGATATAGCTTGCCACTGGACCACTCGTCACCCACGACTTGCGACCGTTAAGAATATATAAATCACCCTCGCGGACAGCGCGGCTGCGCATCGTCCCCGCATCCGACCCGGACATGGGCTCGGTTAGCGAGTAGGCACCAACAGCTTGTCCCGAGGCTACCGGGCGGAGATACTTCTGCTTTTGTTCCTCCGTGCCGAATCGGAGGAAGCCGTAGGCGTACAACGAGTTGTTGACCGACATGACCACGCCATGTGCAGCATCAGCCTTGCTGATCTCCTCCAGCGCCATCACGTAGGAAAGAGTATCCATGCCCGCACCGCCGTATTCCTCCGGCACCTCGATCCCCATGAAACCCATTTCACCCATTTTCTTGATCGTCTCGTGGGGAAATTCACCGCTTTCGTCGAACCCGGCAGCAATCGGCGCTATCTTCTCCTGGGCGAAGTCATGCGCCGCCTTGCGGATCATTTCATGCTCTTCGCTCAGTGGAAATAAGATATTGGTCATATATTCCTCCGGGATGGATAGGATGATGTGATTATACCGCCAACAAGTAGACCGCAAAGGAAGCCAGCCAGTGTTCACCTTCATAATGACCGGAAGCGACATGCGACAGTCCCTCCTGCGCATGTTTTTCGGAAGATGCAACGAGCATTTCGCGAATCGGATCGCTGCTTGGCAAAGTGGAAGCGATGCGCTTCATACACCAGGCGCGACTCAGGCTCAAACCATCAAGATGGACAAGTTGCTGATCGCTGCGGTCGGAGACGGTGGGCGGGATGAGCAAAGAGAGCGGCAGTTCTGGTAAGAAGCGATGGAACCACTCCGCGAATTCAGCGGCTGGCAGGACGCGGCTCAGCAGGTCGGCTTCGACCAGCGTGGGCGAGAAAAAGTCATTTCCACCCGGTTCCCATGTCACCGGTGTGTTTGTATCCCGGAGGTAGTAATCACGGCTGCGCTGGAAGAGCAGGGTTTCCAGAGGTGGATTGTTACAGGTGCGGGCAAAATCAAGGGCAAAAGCCAAGCCGAAAGCGGTGTTCGCGTGCGTGCCGACGCGGATGGGATAAGTTTGCCTGGGTAGGAAATCGAGATAACCCGCCACGATCACATCCACCAAAGGCTGGAGATTCTGCAACCAGGTCACGGCGTTGGGGTCAGGCGAGGTGGCGAGTTCTTCGGTTAATTTGAGCAACCACGCCCAGCCATACGTGCGCTCGAAGGAATGGTGGTTTGGGGCGTTGAAATACTCGGCTTCGGCGCGTAAATTATCGGCGGTCAGGTTGCCAGCCAGCGCGGCGCGAATGGTCACTGCCTTTGGCATTTCCGGGAAGAGGCGCAGCAGGCGCGCCAGCGTCCAGTGTCCGTGGACAGAGGAATGCCAATCAAAGCAGCCATAGAAGGCGGGATGAAGTGTCCGTGGAGATTGCAGGTCAGCGGGGCTGTTGAGTACGATACCGGGCGCGTTGGGATATTCACGGGTGATGCCAGCGAGGGCAAGGTCGGCGAAGAGTAATGCAGTGGGGAGGGAGAGCATGGAGATGATTATAACCCTGGGTCGCTTGGAGGAGTCTTGCACTGCATAGCCCGAGGTTTCACCGTCCTTTTATGTTGCAAAGGCAGTTGAACCCATATCGCTGTGCGCATTAGCCAATGTTAAATAGCCTGGCAGGATGAGTCGTAAAGTTAACCTTGCGATTGGGCAGTGACGTCGGTGAAGCCTGAATCCTACTCGTTATACTCCTTCTCCTCGGGATAATCAACTCCCCGCGAGTCCGCCTCCACATCTCGCCCCGCCTGTTTCTCTGCCAGGAACTCATTGTAGAACTCGTGCTGGATGACCAGATCCATGATCTCGTTGGTTCCGGTCCAGATAGTGATCAGGCGAACATCGCGTAGAAGGCGCTCCAACGGGTAGATGTTGGTATATCCGATGCCGCCCAGGATTTGCATGGCGTGGTTGACGACCGTCCAAGCTGTTTCGGTGGAGAACTTTTTAGCTTCCGAGACCAAACGCCGCACCTTGCCGGGCGATTCTTTGGCTTCGATGGCGTGGCCAACGGCGCGATTAAAAGCCCTGGCTGCATCCAGCAGAGTCAGGCTTTCGGCGATTTTGAAATTTACACCCTCGAACTGGCGTATCTTCTGCCCAAAGGCTCTACGCCTGTTGGCGTAACGCGCCGCGATCTCTATGGCAGCGCGTCCCATACCCACTGCTCCACCCGCGGAGGTCATTCTTTCAGGGATCATCATCTGGTGGAAAACCGCTGTGCCATTGCCGATGCCGGCTTCACCACCCAGTACGTTCGAGAGGGGTACTGGCGCATGGCGAAAAACCAGGCGTCCCGTTCCCCCGCCGCGTGTCCCCATCAGCCCATAGACATGTTCGACCTTCACCTCCTCGCCGCGCTCCAACAGGAAAGCGGTCATAGCCTGCTTGGGGTCGGGGATGCCCTCCACCTTGCCGTAAACCAGGATCAGGTTCGCGCCTTCCGCACCGACCACAAATCGCTTTTGTCCTGTCAGGTAGAAGGTATCTCCCTCACGGCAGGCATGGGTGGTGGCAGCGAAGAAATCAGAGCCGCCACGTGGTTCGGTCAATGCCTCGGCGACGGTTAGTTCACCGCGAAGCATAGGCTTTAGGTATTTTTCCTTCTGCTCGTCCGTGCCGAAAACATGGATGGCTTCGCCGACGATGGAAACCAACGAGTAGAGGCAGGCAAGCGAGGTGCCCAGTGTGCCGGCTTCCTCCAGCGCGAGCAATTCCGCAGTCCAAGTTTGGCCGCGCCCACCCCAGCTGGGACCGAAACGCAAACCGAGCAGGTTGCGTCGTGCAGCCTCCTGCAGGTACTCGCGCGGGTAACGGATATTATCTGCATCCATATCCAGCAGCAACTGGCGCGGAATGGACTTTACGAAATCTTGCATCTCGGTACGCAATTTCTTCTCACTTGCAGTCAACATAGCATCGATGGACATGAAATCCTCCTAGTTCTTGCTTAACCGGTTTCCCACTATGAAGCCTGCTATGCAGGTTAACATGGCGATGAAGAAGAACGGGTTGCCTGCCACCATGGGATGGCAGGAGAACAAGACGATCATCAGTAGTATTCGTGAATTTATGGATTTTTCCAGATCATCGTCCACGGCAGATGAAGAACGGAGGGGGTGGTCGAATCGATGGTGATGGCGATGGTGGCAGAAGCCTGGATTATTCCCAGCGAGCCGGTGGCGTCGATGTAATGCATGGGGGCAGACTCGAATGAATCGAATGGTCCGATCACTACTCCCATATTATCAAGGACAGTAATGGCTTCTCCAGTGTCCACTGCGCAAACATTGTGACCGCTGTCCGTGTTGAGGTTCATGCCGAGCATCAACCAGCCATGCCGGGACGTATTCGTTGCCGCCACGCTCGCGTTTATCCCAGGCGCCATCGTATATCATGTTGTGCTTCATGAATTCACTGACCTTTTCGATGGTATCGAGACAGGGAAGGATCTCTTGAAAGGTAAATTTATTTCGCGCACCAGACAGCGTGGCATCATGGCAGTAATTTCCAGTTGGGCTTGGCTTGGCCGTTATGGATGGTTGGAGGTCATAAGTGGGTGTTTTAACAATATGCACTGTTGGCATGGGCATTATTGTCACCCAGGGTAAAGGGCCGGAAAACTAGGAGCTGCATGCTGTTTGAATGGCTGTGATGCAGATAAGGAAGAGAAGCAGCAAGAAATGGATTGATTTCATTTGTATTCTTTTCTCGTTGGGTAATTCCTTCGATCTCTTCTTTTGCCAGCACCAGTGGACCGGAATGGACCCGAGAAGAGATTTCACTTCAGTACCCGGGTTTTCACTGGTCAGCTTGGTTTTGGTGGCTGTGCAATTTCCTCCATGCAGGATGTTCTTATTCTTCGCATTCCAATTGTAGCACGGCTATTGATCATTGTGCTTGACAGGAAACAGGAGTTGATTATACTGACAGCAGGTAAGTATAAATTCATGAATGGTAGAGGTAATTGTGGAAATTATATCCATTCTTCCAATTCCTGATATATTGCAAGCCAAGCGAGTTTTAGCTATCCAGCCGCATTATGATGATAACGACATTGCTGCAGGCGGGACTTTAGCAGTGCTGGCTGCCTCCGGTGTTGAGATCTACTATCTGACTGTCACCAACGACCTGATGGGCGTGATCGATGCCTCGCTCACCTCCGAGGCAGCGACCGCGCAGTTAAGACGCGATCAGGAAGCCGCCGGGAAGATCATTGGGGTCCGCATGCACTACAGATTGGATTATCCTGATGCAGGCAAGTACGACTATTTCGATCTGCGTCTGGCGATCATCAAGCACATTCGCCTTGTCAAGCCAGATTTCGTCATCGCGCCGGACCCGTGGCTGTCGTATGAAGCCCACCATGACCACGTCCAGACCGGGTTGGCAGCTGCTGAAGCTTCCATCCTATATGGGTTGACACGGATTCCCAGCGGAGACGCTGCCGTGGATGCAGCTTACGACGGCCACGAGCTATATGGTATTGGCTTCTACTACACACGAGACCCAAACACGATAGTGGATATTAGCCGGATGCATGATAACAAGGAACAGGCTGTGCGTTGTTACCAGACGCAATTCTTGCCAGACGGCATGGAACAGTTGTTGATTGTATTGGATATCAAGTCACGTCAGCTTGCCGAAGGGCGTGATTTCACGTACGGCGAAGGGTTCAAGGTGTTGAACCCGATCGCCTTGCATTGTGGGATATGAACGAACACGAAGTCATTGCAAGGCTCCGATCCCTGGCCAACCCCGAAAACGTAGCCGGGATGGAACGTTTTGGTATAAATCCCAATAATACACTGGGTATATCGATCTATGTACTTCGTAAAATAGCAAGGGAGATCGGACAAGATGACGTGCTGGCTGACAGGTTATGGAATTCTGGCATTCACGAGGCGCACATTTTAGCCAGCTACATTGCAGATCCAGAAAAAGCAACCGAAGACCGGCTGGAATGGTGGGTGGCTGATTTCGATTCATGGGATGTATGTGACCAGGTTTGTGGATTCTTTGAAGAGACTCCGTTTGCATATCACAAAGCAGTGGAATGGAGTACCCGGTCAGAGGAGTTCGTTAAACGCGCCGCCTTTGCAATTTTAGCTGGTTTGGCGGTCCATGATAAACAGGCGGACGACAGCCAATTCGAGAAATTTTTCGAGATCATCATTCGCGAAGCCAATGATGAGCGCAACTATGTCAGGAAAGCGGTTAATTGGGCATTGCGCAATATCGGCAAGCGCAACGTCAATCTGAACCGGAAGGCAATCACCACTGCGCGTCTTATCCAACAACTCAACTCTAGGTCCGCACGCTGGATCGCAGCCGACGCCCTGCGTGAACTAACTGCAGAGAATATGCAAAGGAAATTAATGAAGTAGTGGCAATTGGGATTAGAAACCTGATAACCTGGATTATTCTCGACCCAAGGAGACGACTATGAAGATATTAATTGCTGTTGACATGGAAGGCATTTCAGGTGTGACCAATTGGGATCAGGTTGATCCCCAGCATGCCGAATATGCCCGTTTTCGCAAGATTATGACCGCGGATGTCAACGCGGCCATTCAAGGGGCATGCGACGCTGGCGCGGAAGACGTGGTAGTTACTGACGGGCACGGCGATGGCAGTAATATCCTGATCGAGGAGCTGGATCAGCGTGCCAGGCTTAACGCAGGCAATGGTTCCACATTTTCGATGATCCAGGGAGTGGACTCTGGTGTCGATGGCATTTTATATGTGGGCTACCACGCCCGCGCCGGTTCTCAGAACGGGGTGTTGGCGCATACCTGGTCGGCCAGCCGGATTGCCAATGTCTGGCTTAATGATATTTTGGTGGGAGAATATGGTCTGAACGCAGCTGTAGCGGGTCATTTTGGCGTGCCAGTGTTGATGATCTCCGGTGACCAAACCGCCTGCACCCAGGCAGTCGAATTGTTGGGGTCATTGGAGACAGCAATCGTCAAGAAAGCGACCAGCTTTGCCTCGGCGGAATGCCTGCCGGTTAAAATAACACAGCAATTGATTCACGATGCTGCGTTGCGAGCTGTCCAGCGGCTGAAAGATGGAAATGCTCCCCAACCTTTCATGATAAACCGGCCTGTGCGCGTAACCATTGAGTTTCTCCAACCGGAATTCGCCGACCGCGCCGTTCGCCTTCCCGGCTCGGAAAGATTGGACGGGCGGCGTATCGAATTCACCACCCCCGACATGCCCTATGCACACGCTGGTTTTCGGGCTGCGGTAAAGCAGGCGTTCGATTAACCCGAATTGATGGAGCAACAGGCACCGATAATGCGAAGGCAAAGATTTTGGCATTCCTTCCCGTTCGGAGTTTTTCTCATCGCGCTCATCCTCCGTCTTGTCCCAGTCATTCTACTATTCAATCTAGGCATTGGCTTGGATGATATGTTCCAGTATGATATGCTCGCGAGGAGTTTAGCTTCGGGGAACGGTTATCGTTGGTACGCGCAGCCGGATCTCTACCTGGTCCAGCCATTTCTACACGTTGATCTTTCGACCATGGACTATGACCCGCGTGGGGTATTGACCTCATTCCGTCCACCGTTCTATCCAGTTTTTCTCGCCATGATCTATTTCATCGTTGGGACTGGCGCGCACCGCTTCTTAGCCGTTCGGTTGGTGCAAGCCTTCTTTGGAGCAGCGCTTGCCCCTATGACCTATGCCCTTGCGCGGCGATTTATCAAACCGGAACCCGCCTCTCCAGTTCCCCATTCCCTGTCAGCGAAGGGAGGTTGGGGAGATGGGTCAGAAAAAGCCGCCCGCGTATCCGCCTGGATCGTTGCCTGTTACCCCATGTTGCTTCTCTATCCACTCTCGCTGGCGACCGAGAACCTCTTCTTCCTGCTGGTGCTGGCTTCCACGTTGACACTCCTGAAAGCCGCGGACGCGATTAACACATCTGGTGCAGAAGGGCAAATAGCATATAAACGAGAGACAATAAATCATTCGCGCCATTCGTTCAATCGCGCCATTCGCGTTGAATTCTTTCGTGCGCGCTGGTTTATCTTGTCCGGCGTTTTGCTTGGACTGTTGGTGCTAACACGATCGGTCGCGTTAATATTTGTGGGGCTGGCGGTGCTATGGGTTTGGTTGTTGCTACGACAACATAGAATGGCTGTGATCGTTTTACTGGGTGTGATGGTCGTTACATTGCCATGGATAGTGCGCAATTCTTTCCTTCATCATCGCCTGGTGGGCATCGAGACTACTCTTGGTTATAATCTTTATGTAGGCTACCACCCGGAGGGCAATGGATCGTTCCACTATCCTCAATCGCTCGATCTGCTGAGCATCCTCGATGATGGTATGCGTGACCAGGTTGGCATGCAGAAAGCCTGGGAGTTCATAGAGGCTGACCCGGAGCGATTCCCGAACTTATTACTACGCCGGATTGGTTATTTCTTTGGGCTGGAGCGCCGTGCACTCGAATATTTCTACTCGAATAATTTCCTTGGCTATATACCCACGCCGCTCCTGTTGACGATAGCCACAGTCCTGCTCTTACCGTTCGTGCTAGTCAGTGTTTCCATGTCTATCGACCTGGCTTTGACCCGCTGGAATGCAGCTTCGCTCCTGGTTGCGTCATTTCTCGTCGGTCAATTGATTCCCCATGCGTTGATTCTCAGCGAAGACCGTTTTCACCTGGCGTGCGTCCCATTCTTCGCCATCTTCGCTGCACAATTATGGGTGGGGGGATGGAACGCGGTAAAACTCCGTTGGCAGACGCATACTGGTAAAATTGCAGTCATTCTAGCCTTTATTACCGTTGGGTTGTTACTTTTTAACTGGGGATTTGAGCTGTGGCGCGATTCGGAGCGGATTACCCAGTTACTGGGTCCTACCGGTAATCAAACTTATTTTCCATATTGAGAATTATATGCGGAATTTTCTTATAAATGGTTTGCATTTCGATTGGAAAATCGTAACAATCACGATAATCAGTACACTGCTGCTAATGGTAGATGCTTACCACCGGATCACGCCAGAATCGTGGGGTATCACCCAATGGAAGGCGGTAGATCGAACGTTCCTTTACCTGGTAATTCCGCTATTAATTACCTTGCTTGTCTTACACGAAAACCCCCGGAAATATGGATTTACCCTCGGTGACTGGCGGGCAGGATTGGTCATCACATTCTTGGCTTGCGTGTTGATCGCGCCAGTGCTATGGGTGGTGGCGCATGGTGATAGCACCATGCAGGATTATTACAAGGATCAGGTAAACGGACTGCCTTGGAACACCTTCCTCGATTTACTGGGTTGGGAGTATATATTCCGCGGTTGGATCCTGTTTGGGTATTCACGTAAATTTGGCGCTGATGCGCTCTGGCTTCAGGCGGTGCCCTTTGCCATGGCGCACATAGGAAAGCCTGAAGTTGAAACGATTTCAACGATATTCGGTGGTTTCGCATTTGGATGGGTCGCTTGGCGGACAAAATCATTCGTATATCCATTATTGATCCATTGGTTCGTTGCCTCTTTCACAATTCTGGTAGCAGCGGGTGTGCTTGGTTAGGCTTGTATTTCAAATCAATTAATTTAATCAACCAGATCTTCCTTCAAATATTCTATGATAGATTCGGTTTTCACAGTATCCGACTGGACGAAATGCGTTTATACTTCCACTGTCATATGGGAATCAACGGATTTTATGGATTAAATTAACCTCTGTTGATATCGTGTGAGTGAAGCACCAGGTTGTTCATTTTTCCTGGTTCTTAGTTCTTATATACCATGAAGACATTCCTTTATATTTTACTGGGTTTGGTAGTTGGCTTACTGGCAGCAGGCCTAGTCTGGTTGTCAGCTGAACCGCCGCGCGGAGAGGCGGTAACACTCCTGCCTTCACCAACGCCCCGCTCGGTGGTGGTTTTCATTACAGGCGCGGTTGCAAATCCGGGGGTTTATTCACTGCCCGAGGGTAGTCGGATTGGTGATGTTCTGCTTATGGCAGGTGGATTCCTGCCGAATGCAGAACAGGAAGGCCTGAATCTCGCTGCCAAGCTTCAGGATGGGCAACAATTGATTGTTCCGGTACGTAGTCCTGAAAGTTATGTAAGTGGTGGGCGGGTTAATATCAACACTGCTTCCGCTGAAGAGCTGGATGCTTTACCCGGCATTGGGCCGACCACGGCTCAGAGTATCGTGGATTATCGCGTCCAACACGGGCCATTCGAATTTATTCAAGATATCCAAAATGTACCCGGCGTTGGCCCAGCAACGTATGAAGAGATCAAAGACCTTATCATCGTAGGTCCCTGAAATCCATGCCCTTCGATCACTTCAACTTTATTGCACCGTTATACGACCGGATATTCAATTATTACCCATCGCCGGATTTAAACAGGTTCCTTAACCTGCCAACGCATGGCCGCTTGCTTGATCTCGGCGGTGGAACCGGACGTGTAAGCCAGTCTCTGCGTGGGTTTGCCTCCCAGGCGTTGGTTGTCGATTTCTCGCGGAAGATGCTGAAACAGGCTGCTACAAAGTCATTACTCACCGTCTGCGCTCGTGGCGAGCAGCTCCCTTTCCAGAGGAGTACTTTCTCACGCGTATTGATGGTGGACGCTTTACATCATGTCCAAAACCAGGTTGATACAATCAACGAACTCTGCCGTGTGATCGAGCCTGGAGGCCGGATTGTTATCCTCGAGCCTGATATCCAACATTTTAGGGTCAAGCTGGTGGCCTTGTTCGAAAAGGTTATGCTGATGCGAAGTCACTTTCTTTCCGGTGCTGAGATCGTTGATCTCTTTCCATCAGAAGGAGGAAAAGTGGAGGTCCATCGAGAAGGTATTAATATTTTGATGGTTTACGAAACTGTAGAGTACCAATCTCTTGTCTAATGATAAAAGTGTATTAGAATTGATTTACCTCTCATCTTCATTATTTTTGCTCAAAGGAGAACACGATGGAAAAGAAAATCAAGTTAATGCGATTCTGGCTGGTCGGTGTCTTCGCCATTTTGTTCGCAGGTTTGTTCGGTTTTTTCTACCTGTGGACAGGGCTTGATATGCCGTTCACCCTTAAGTGGGTATGGCCTTTTTGGCTGATCACTGCCATCCTGTGCGTGGCGGCTTACTACTTCTATAAGTGGTACATCGGTCGAAAAAAGTAACCGAAATTTGTTAACAGAAACTGGGATTGTTGAGAGGCTATATCTTTCACCAATCCCAGTTGTTATAAATTTAGCGTTATGGGGGATGATTATTCCTGCGCCAGTACGTGTCTGGCTATTACGAGTCTCTGGATCTCGCTTGTTCCTTCTCCGATGGTCATCAGGCGCGCGTCGCGGTAGATGCGCTCAACCTCATATTCACGGCTGTAACCATAACTGCCATGGATTTGGATCGCGTCCCTGCAAACGCGTTCAGCCATCTCGGTGGCTTTCAACTTACCCATTGCAGCTTGTTGCCCGAAGGGGCGACCAGATTGTTTCAGCCATGCAGCCAGGTAGATCATCAAGCGCGCAGCCTCGATCTCGGTAGCCATATCTGCAAGCATCCATTTGATGGCTTGCTGCTCAGCGATGGGCTTGCCAAACGCCTGACGCTCACGCGCATAATCGCGTGCCATCTCAAAAGCAGCCTGAGCCAACCCTACCGAGAGTGCTCCGATGCTGATACGGCCACTATCCAGCGTGGCAAGCGTCTGGTGCAGGCCGTGTCCTTCCTCGCCGAGCAGGTTGGTTAGCGAAATGTGCACGTTTTCATAAGTCAAGGCATTCGTTTGCGAGCCATGCAAGCCCATCTTCTTTTCTGGCGGGTGGATGGTCAGGCCGGGTGTTTCCGTCGGTACAATAATCATACTTAACGAATGGGAACCGCCACGCGGGTCGGTGCGGACAAGGGTGATGATGTAATCAGCGATGGATGCATTGGTGATCCACGCCTTCGCGCCGTTGATTACCCATTCGTTTCCGTGCTTTTCGGCTTTAGAACGCACCCCTCCTTGTAAATCGGACCCGGCGCCGGGTTCTGTTAATGCAAGCGAGGCCAAACGGTGTTTCCCATCTACGACCCCTGGTAGGAATTTCCTCTTCTGTTCTTCCGTGCCAAACCGGGTGATTGGAGCGCATCCCAACCCATTGTGAGCAGCGATTGCCAATGCTGTCGAGCCACAACCCCACCCCAGCTCCTCAATGGCGATTGCGAAGCTGATCGCATCCACGCCTGACCCTCCATATTCCTCCCCTACGGCCATGCCAAGTAACCCAAGTGGACCCATCTTGCGCACAGCAGGCCAGTTGAATTCACCGGTTTCGTTCACCTCACGGGCTTTAGGGCGCACCTCAGCTGCCACGAATTCATGGACGGTTTTCTGCCACATGCGTTGTTCATCGTTGAGATCAAAATCCATATCTTCCTTCCTATTAGACGGAATGAAAACCTCGCGAAAATCTCACTCCTTTGTAGTTAAAGCTGATCTTCATCCAGTTCTATACCTTCACGGTAGACTTTTAACCATTCTCGTGCTTCATCCAGCTTGTCTTTCGGAACAAAAACCTGCACTCGCCCCATGCCATCTACTGTGACGGGGTATGCGTGCCGCCCGATCGATTCCTGGAAGAGATGTACGCGAATACCCTCCGCCTCCAGTAAGCTCTTAAGGGCATCCCCTTCCAGGAAACCATAAACTTCGGTGAGCAACTCCCATTTAAGATCATTCATGTGGTTCTCCTTGAAATTATTTCAATGGTGGTATGGGAATGGATCACTTGTAAATTATATCAGACCATGGACTTACATCTTCCAGTGAGATATTATCATCAATATGAATTAATCCACATTCCATCCTTGTTTTCGCTCACGCTTGACCTCACCCCGGTGCTTTTTCTCTTTCAAGCGAATAGCTTTAACCCCTTTGCTTGGTCGCGTTGCCCTGCGGACCGGTGGCCTTATCGCAGCCTTTTGGAGCTTTACTACCAGTCGCTGCAGCGCAGCCGAGCGGTTCTGCGCTTGTGTGCGGTATCGCCGGGAGGTGATGATCAGCGTACCGTCTACGGAAATCTTCTTTCTTTCGGTTCGTAATAATCGCTCCTTAACATCCTCGGGAAGGGAGTTGGATTTAGGAACATCGAATCGCAGTTGAACAGCCGTTGCCACTTTATTCACGTTCTGTCCACCCGGGCCTGCAGCGCGGACGTAATCAAATTGGATCTCGCTCTCGTCAAGAGAAAGGGTGGGGGTAATGCTGAGCATGAAGTAAGTATAACAGGAGGAAGAGGTTATATGGTTATAATAAAATGGTGACTTCATTTCCCTGCAGCCACCAGTTCGAGATGGAAAAATATTTTCACCCCTGCATGCATGAGATTAAACCTTTCCCTGGCATACTCCTTCGAGGGCATTCTTCACTGATCAGGCAGATTATAGACTCAAGTTCTTTATAGCCTGGTATACCAGTATCGCCGGTCAGACGATGGCTTTCAGCACGCCGAATGCACCAAGCCAGAATGTAGCTGCATGACCGATGTAATATACCAATGCACCGATCAGACCCAAACCATAAACTACCTCTGAAGCACCCGTAAGAACAACTTTCGTCCTTGGGTGTTCCTGCTTTTTTATCTTCGATTCTATGGTCATTTTATTCTCCTCGATGATTGTAGATGATTACTTTAGTACAAGAATATACGGTTCCAGCCAACCTGGGTTGCGCGTTTCTCAGCAGTATTTAGTTACGCTCAACTCCGCAATCAGGCTATTGGTTATGAGGTGTTCCTTGACGTGCCACTCTCCCAAGTCGTGGTCTTTTACCATACACCTGCCGATATCGTTCCCCCAATGCCGGATCCGAGGAAGAGGTTTGTTTTCGTGATTCTTCTTCTGGGATATGCTGGAGGTTTTTCGGCTTGAGCGAGAGGCGTTCCGGAAGCGAGCCTGCTCAATTAATAAAAACACTCCCGACCCTTTGGTCACATCGAAAGCCAAGAGGTGAGTGCCAAGTATAGTTAAAGATTGAACCACTAATTATTCCCCGAATTTACGAGAAAAACGCGGATGCAGGCGGATTCCCTCTGTTTCAGGCAGGCGGAAACTAATCACGAATGATCACAGATGATTCTTGTAAATTTTCATAACCACTGAAAATCCGACAAGTTGCGATGTTTCATACTTATTTATACTTCCCTGCATAACATAGTAATCCTCGATAGGATATTTTATTCTGGCATAAGCCACATTCATGCAAACAATAAAAACCCATGAAGCAGGTTTGAGCCAACGCGTAACATCCCAGTGGGAAGCGCGCAACTTTGGTTTGACCGGGATCTTCCATATAAAGGAATGGAGTCATATTGAATTTGAATGGTTTCATTCCTTTTATTAGTAGTTCTTGGGTGGGTAGGATTTAGTGTTTATTTTATACTAAAGCGGGAAAGGGGTAAGTAGTTGCGTTGTCTGACAACTCAGATGATAAGGGTGCTTTCGTTCGCTTAATCGGAGTGATAGAATATTTACTAAAAACTACTTATAGATTTAGCCATCTCGCCGCCTCGTTTGGCAGCTCGCCAAGCGGACCAGAACGCATTGTACATTGCGGCAGCGAATCAAGGAAAGTGCGCCCATATTTCTTGGTCAGTACGCGCCGGTCGAGAATGACGACCACGCCGCGATCCGATTTCGTGCGGATCAGGCGTCCGAATCCCTGGCGGAAACGCAACACCGCCTCGGGGAGTTGGTATTCGTAGAATGGATCATCGTATATCTCGGAACGGGCTGCTACCAGCGGGTCGGTTGGCACAGCGAAGGGCAGCTTTACGATGACCAGGACTGATAGGGCTTCGCCGGGGACATCCACTCCCTCCCAAAAAGAGCGAGTGCCAAACAACACTGCGCGCTCGGTGCTGCGGAAGCTTTCCAGCAGGGTATTTGGAGAAGCGCCTTCACCTTGTTCATAAACAATGATATCATGCTTCGCTAGGGGGTTACTGATGGCGCGGGAAGTGCGCTTGAGTTGTGCATAGGAGGTGAACAAGACGAGGGTACGACCACCGCTGGCAATGCACAGGTTGATCAATGCATGGTCCACGTGTGATTGATGTTCGGGCGTGTTTGGCTCAGCCACATCATTGGCAATGTAAACAAGGGCGGCATTCTCGTAATCGAAAGGTGAACCGAACGCAAGTCCGTCAGCCTCATCAGCGTTCAAGGTATTTCGAAGGTAACTGAAATCGTGGTGGTCTTCTTGTGAGGCGGTGGTTAACGTAGCCGAGGTCAGGATGATACACTTTTTCTCGTGCCAGAGATGTTCTTCAACAAGAGGACCGATGCGGATGGGAGCGGCATTCAAGGCTAATCGATTATTGTTTGGGTTGACATCCACCCAATAAACATAAGCCTCGGAAGGCTCGAAGATCATCTGGCTTACCATTCTTTCAGCTTCATTCATCCGCCGAAAGAGGCCTCCAAGACTGCTGATCAAGTCTTCCAGGTTTTCCAAACCGCCGGAATACAGCGGACCGGCGGCTTTTTGCAAGTCAGCCAGCAGGTTAAGAAGAAGCCGGAGGCTATTATCAGCACCATCCCAGGCCAGCTCGAGTTCATCCCAGCCGGGCAGGGTGTGGGTGGCTGGCAGGATTCGCTGTTGATAAGTATATTGGCTGACAGGTTGCCCTTCGCGCTGGTTTTCTACGAATTCATGAACTGCCTGGAAGAAAGCGCGCGCCTGGTTTTCAAGCCGGAAAGCCAGGTCGGTGGCACGGGTGACCATTTGATCGAAAGAGGCAAAATCAGAGGGAGATAACACATTCCGGGTTGAGCTGATGAGTGAACCGAGGATACCCGAATTCGTGCCGCCCAATTCGCGCAGCAGGCGTTCCAGATCTAATTGGGTCAGGCGGAAGCTGAGGGCGTTGGTTGTGGCACCTTCGAGGTGATGCCCCTCGTCCACGATCAGGTTATGGTATTCGGGCAGCACCTTGTTGCCAGCGGCTACATCGCTTAATAGCAAGGCATGGTTTACTATTAGCAGATGCGCATTTTCCGCTGCCAGGCGGGCATGGAAGAATGGACACGCCCCACCGGTTCGTTCCAGGCAGGTTTCAGTCGTGCAGGCATCATCCTCGGCAGAAATATGCAGCCAGACATCTCGTTCAGCCGGACCGGTCAGGTTGATTTCGGTTCGGTCGCCGTTGTTGTTCGTTAGCGACCAGACCAATACCTTGGCCAGAATGCGCATTTCGTCAGCGGTGCGTGGACCGTGTGTACGCAGATACTCTAAGCGACGCGGGCAAAGGTAGTTCGCGCGACCCTTTAATACAGCGGCACGCAGGTCCATTCCCAGGGCCACACGCAGGTCAGGAATGTCCTTTTTCATCAATTGGTCTTGCAGGTTAATGGTATTGGTCGAAACTACAAGGCGTGTGTTATTTTGAAGCGCGAAGAGAGCGGCGGGAACGAGATAGGCAAAGGATTTGCCGACACCCGTGCCAGCTTCCACCAGTAAGTGCTGGCTTGTCGAAAGAGATTCAGCCACAGCGCGCAGCATTTCGATTTGTTCGGGTCGGTGCTCATAGTTGGGGAAATGCTGCGAGAACGCTCCGCCATAGTCAAGATAGGCTGCCGCCTCATCCGGATCAATCGGTTGGCAAGATTCGGGAAGCTGGATGGATGGGAACTTCTGCTTCTCCTCCTCCGATTTGAAAAGCGGGCCATTGACATGTTGGCTGACCTTTCGCGCTGTCACCTTCTCCTTCGATCGAGCGCGCAGTACCTGCTGGAATGCCCAGTTGCCATCCCATTCGATTGGCTCGCCCAGGCGGACAATCTCTGCTAGCAGATCAAGTGGCAGCGCTTTTGCCTCAGCGAACAAACGATGGAAGACAGCGTGGGTGAGGCGTGCATCGTCAAGGGCACGGTGGCTTCCGGGTAGGGGAATGCCAAGAGCCCGACCTAACGCACCCAGGTTGTAGCGGCTGGCGGAGGGCATCAACACCGCAGCCATCTCGTAGGTATCTATCCGTTCATTGAGAACGAAGAGGCCATATCTCTTGAAAAAGGAAAGATCGAATTGGATGTTATGCCCGAGAATGGGTAAATCGCTTATGAATGCGGAAAGTTCATTCAATACATCCCGGAGGCGAGGTGCCTGTCGCACCATCTCGTCTGTGATGCCGGTAAGGTTGGTGATGAATTCGGGGATGTGGCGACCCGGATTGACCAGCGTTTTCCATTCATTCTCGATTCGGCTACCGTTGAATCGACACACTCCGATCTCGATGATCGCTTCTTTTTCCGGATCGAGACCGGTGGTCTCGATATCGAGAGCGACGATGGCGCTCATATGCAGCGAGTCAGCTGGTCGGGGAGTTCGTGGGTCAGTAAGTCAACGTAAATAAAATTACTGATATACCGAATCGCTGAATCGTTATTCCTCTTTCTCTGCTTGTGGTAATGCCTTGCGTAAAAGATCAAGGGTACGTTCACCGATGGGTTTACCCTTCGCCCGTTCGCGTAGAAAATCTTTCAAGTCTTTTGGCGTGAGCGTGGGGAGTGGTGCATCCTGGACTTTAAGCTCAACCCTGGGGTTGGTGAAGAGCAGCGCGGTATTGATATCCGGTAATACGATCCCCTCGGGGAGCAGGCGAGTCAGGTGGCTCTTGACCAGCGAAACCTCGGACTTGGTTTCAAGGTCCGGGCGTCCCAGGTTCTCCTGCCCGAAGATACGCATGTAGGATTGGATGAAACCGCCACCCTTGGATCGCCAGCGTCCTTTCTCGTAGGTGATTACCCCGCTTTGGTAATAAGGCATGAGAGTCCAGATTCCTGCAAGGCCAACGAGCAGATGCGATGCGGGTGTGACGTAATGATAAACAGTATATTCTCGACCGAGACCTTTCAAGCTGCGGTCAAGCAGCTCGTCGGGACGAGGTCTTCGACCCCAGCGGTTGCCATAATAAATGCCCATTTGGGAGAGGAAGAATCCAAGAAGTAATGCGCCGAGAGAGTAGCCCATTTGTGTGGGCATTTTGACAGTGATGATCATGCCTATGCCGAGAATGACGAGGGCAACGATGGTTGTAACCTGCCCGATGCGCGCGTTACGCTTGATAAGTTTCAAGTTGGTGACGATTCTCATAACTGGGTATCTCCGTTCATCTCTGGTTCGATTTCAACGATTGCTCGATGGCTTCGCGCAGTGAGGTCAGCACGCTGGATTCAACTGCCTGCTTTGCCACACGTACAGCATTCTTAATGGCGAGTGCATCCGAGCGACCGTGCCCGATAAAGACCAATCCATTCACCCCCAGCAATGGCGCGGCACCCTCCTCGCTTGGATCCATTATTTTTTTTATCCTACCCATCGCCGGTTTGATTAACAGTCCACCAAGCATGGCAAGCGGGCCGCCTTTCTTAATGGCTTCCTTGATCTTATCCACAAGCAGCTTGGCAACCGCCTCGGAAGTTTTCAACATCACATTACCTGTGAAGCCATCTGTCACTGCCACATCCACCACCCCGCTGATCAGCTCCTTGCCTTCGATGTTTCCGTAAAAGTTTAACCCGGATTTAGCGAGGAGTGGATAGCTGGCTTTGACAAGCTCGTTACCCTTACCAGCTTCCTCGCCATTGGAAAGCAAGCCGACAACGGGATTTTTCACTCCGCGCACTTTTTCAGCATAAACCGCGCCCATCAACCCAAATTGGAGAAGATTCTTCGGTTCGCAATCGGGGTTAGCTCCAATGTCAATCACCACGCATGAGCCTTTGGCGGTGGGAAAGATGGGCGCCAGGCCGGGTCGGTCCACGCCGCGGATACGCCCCAAGCGGAACAGTGCGGTAATCCATGCCGCGCCAGTGTTGCCGGCGGTGATAAAGGCATCAGCTTCCCCCTTTTTTACAAGGTCAATACCCACAGCCATGGAGTTCTGCGCCTCCCTGTGGCGAGCTTTAAAGGTCAGCTCTTCACCCTTGTCTTCCATGGCCAGCATTTCGGGTGCATGGCTGATCTCGATGCTGAGGTCTTTTGTCTCATACTTCGCCAGCTCCGGATTGATCTTGGCATCATCTCCAACCAGGATGATACCAACATGATACTCACGGGCGGCCATCACCGCGCCTTCAACATCCGGCGCGGGGAAGTTGTCACTTCCCATGGCGTCAACAACGATACGTGTCATATCTTCTCCGCAGGGCGGAATCCATTTCCGCCGCTTAATAATAGATTGGCAGGAAAAAAACCCGTCTGCAAGTGCTTGACACTGCCTTGAACGTGATTATAATACGCCTTGCTCCGCGCTGGTGCTGGAATTGGCAGACAGGCATGGTTGAGGGCCATGTGCCGCAAGGCGTGGGGGTTCAAGTCCCCCCCAGCGCACACACGAGACTCCCGCTTCAAGGGAGTTTTGTTATTATTGTTCAAATAAGAACATCTGTGATAAGAAGAACTTACTGCGTGTAATGGTTGTGGGGGTTAATTATAGTGCCTGGTTCCGGGCTGACTAGATAATAGCAATTTAGTATTTTGATCACGGTATTGGTGAACCATAGATGAAGACCCGGTTTGATGGTGATGTCAACCGCGATATCCATTACGCGCGGGTCATCCCGGGCTGTTGTTTCTATACTGATCCCGACGATTTCTATGATGTCCGGAGAAGTTTTTTTTATTGCTTGCTGACAAAACGCCCACCTCAACAAAAGTCCGTTCCAACCGCCGGCGGCTTGACCACAAAATGGACAAAGGGCTCGCCGTTCCTTAGGTTCGTAAACGAATCCACATACAAAGCAAAGGACTTTCCCACAATAATCACACCTTGCAAACATGGAATCAATCTTGGAAAATCCGATTTGGGCTGCTTTGGTCTTGTATGCAGAAAGTACTTTCTTATGACAATTTTCACATTCAAGTGAAGAAGCCGCGCCCGCGCGAAGATAAGGAGACGCATCGAATGCGCTCCAGCCTGTTTTCGCATATTTTTTCAGAACTGTACCAGGGAAGTATTGAGTTATATTGCTGAATTGATCGTCAAATGTGTTTATTTCGATATATTCACTTGTTAGTCCCATGATGCTCGTTTTACACAAAGCATCGTGATAGAAGCGGGTACATAGTTGCTCGAGCGAAACATTTGCACTGTTTGTCCGTGGACGAAATGTTGTTTCGACCAGACGTTTTACCCCGCGCAGAAGAAAAAATAGACTTAATAAATAAATAAGTGCACTAACAACGATAAGACGTAATCCCATCCATCCCAAGTTGGTTTTTGTAAGGAGGGGGTTCAGAACAGCGGTGAAAATAACTATCAGGATCGCAAGGCCGATATCCTTGCCCCCCGCTTTCATCTTGAGAACCCGGATCGTAGCGGTTTGGCTGGAGGTTGCACCGGGTTTTTCCAAGTAAGCGAGTGCATGTGCGATATCTTCTGTGTTGATCGCGTTGTTGAAGGTGATTGTATTCATAATGGGATATCCACCTGAAGGCGATTTTCACACCTCTTTCCTTTCCCTCAATGGCGGCATCAATCTAAATTTCACCCCTGGTAATCATCCCGTGTTTCGTTTTCTGTAAATAAGGCAGTGTAAGTGACTTTTGCATATTGTCCTTTCGGTCTACTGGCGGGTTCGAATGAACATCACAATCGAGCCGATTGCATCGATAAAAAAAGCTGCCGAGGAGAGCATAATTACTACCAGCCATAGAGCGTCGTTTGCAGGGCTCTGAATCATATTCATAAGAGCAGGTGAAGTGGCAGGATTCTGAGAAATGGAATCGAATGTTATACCCAGGATGATAAAAAGGATGAATCCAAGAATCGATGCCAGGAAAAGAAAGATGAATTTCCTTGGCGATCGCCAATGGTGTACAAATGCCAGGACGAAGGTGACGCCTGCCAGAAAAGCCAATAGAATACCAGGCGGATTATCGTTAACGCCAATGGCACCAGCACCAATTATTAATAAAACGCAGATAACCAGCAGAATTAGGCGCGTCTTTTTATTTTGCTGTGTAGAAAAGGATTCGCCTCTCACGATCGATTATTCCTTCTTACTTATTACTGAAAGAAAAAAACTAGACCTTTAGCGAGCCACGGAATCCCCGGGCACCATAGTATGAGTCTGCACCGTTATGATACACAAAGACGTGATCGTAGCGGCGATCTCCAAAGATGGCACCACCGAGCTTTCTGATTTCGGTAGGTGTTTTCAACCAGCTTGATGTTTTCGTATCGAATTTGCCAAGTGTCTGCAACTCTCGATATTGTTCTTCTGTTAGCATTTCTATACCCATGGCTGCTGCCATATCCAGGGCATTATCTTTTGGTTTGGACTCTTTCCTCGAGTCCAATGCTTCGCGGTCATAACAGATGCTTCTGCGACCTTTGGGGCTTTCAGCAGAACAATCAAAGATAATATATGTGCCGATTAGGTTATCGAACCCAATGACATCCGGTTCACCACCTGTTCTCTCCATTTCATAGAGAGTCCATAATTTATCAGGATTTGCCTCAAGCTTTGCTTGAACTTTTACCCAATCGAGACCTTTATGGCGATCCATGTTCTTAATAAAACGGGCTCTCAATACACCCAGAAGTTCTTCGCACTGCTCTGTATCTATGTATTTTCTTGTATTCATATCTTTTCTTTATTATTCCTCGATCTTCATCTTGCTTTCGAGCCAACGAACGACGGAAGAAAGCAGCAGGGTCATGGAAAGGTATAGGAAAGCCACCATATTATAAGTTTCCATGGCGCGGAAGGTGGAGGCGGTGCGCAGGCGGCCCATCTGGGTCAACTCGTTGACTGCCACCACGCTGACCAGGGAAGAATCCTTCAAGCAGGCGATGAAGTCATTGCCGAGGGGAGGCAGCACCCGGCGGATGGCTTGCGGCAGGATGATGAAGCGCATCGATTGGAAATAGGTCATCCCCAGTGAACGCGCCGCTTCGCTTTGCCCCTTTCCGATGGATTGGATGCCGGCGCGGAACACTTCCGCTTCAAACGCACCGTAGCCAATACCCAGTGCCATGATGGCGCGTCCTTCCTGGTTTACCTGGCGGATGGAGTAGGCCTCCATGGCCTGGAAGAAACCGGCAGATGGAACGATCAATAAACCCCAGTTTCCTAGCAGGTTTATGAGACTTACGAACACGGGGAATAAGCCATAAGCGATATAAATGATAAGAACAAGCAGGGGGATGCCTCGCACGAGCTCCACGTAAAGCGTTGACAGGTTGCGCAGGAATAAGTTTTTCGAGATACGCGCCAGGCCAGTCGGCAAGCCGAGCACGGTTGCAAGCAGAAATGAAAAGAATGTGATGCGCAGAGTGGTGATGATACCCTGGGTTAGGTAAATGAATGTGCTTTGGTAATTCTGTGACCCGATGATCAAGTAAACCAGCGAAATCCCTGCCAGTCCAATCACGATTGCCCACCAGGGCCACTTTGAGACATTCAATCCACCTGGGATGATGCCGGGAAGTTTGCGCTTTTCTGTGATTTCCATTTACAGCCTCCGTCTGATGTTTACCTTTGAGTACAACCTGGCAGGATGAGGATTAACCCCATCCTGCCAGGTATAGAAACGGCCATCAAGAAAGCTACTGGGCTGGTTCCTCGGGAGGTTCGGAAAGTCCCCATTTCTGATTGAGCTGCTTGAGTGTACCGTCCGTATGCATGGCGCGCAGGGCGGTGTTGACAGAGAATTCAAGATCGCTGTTCGGTGGGAAGACAAAAGCCAGTGCGTCACCCGTCTTGACTGCGCCGATCGTCATCAGCTTACCCGGATTCTGTTGCATGAAGCCAGCTGCAGCTGTATCATCTAGGACGACCCCGTCAATATCGCCGGAAAGCAAAGCCAGGATGGCGGCCCCGAAATCGGAATAGGCTTGGATGTCTTTACCCGGGAAGAATTCCTGTGCCGCAAGGTAGTTGGTGGTGCCGATCTGGGAGCCTATCTTTGCGCTGGTATCTGATACGAATTGATCCAGCGTTCGGGTCTCATTTGCCCGGACAAGCAATTGCTGCGATACAAGGGAATAGGGGACCGAGAAATCCACGGCCCAATAGCGATAGGGGTAAGCTGTCACGCCATCCGCGAGGACATCATATTCACCTGCTGCCATGGCGGGGAAGATGCCATCCCAGGCAGCCTGCTTGAATTCAGGGACGCAATTCAGACGCCGGCAGATTTCTGTGAAGACATCATAATCCCAGCCGGTGCCTTTGCCAGTGGCTTCGTCAATGTAGTTGAAAGGCGGATAGGCATTTTCCACTGCAACGGTGATGGTCTTACCACCAAGGTCGGTCAAGCTTCCTGTGGTTCCGCCACCTGTTGCCTTCGGCGCGCAAGCCGTTAACACCAGGCTGGCGAGAACCAGAATACTCATTGAAATTGATATTTTTTTCATCGCTTCTCTCTCCTTCTGTAGGTTGAAAGTGGCCGTTTCTAGCTGAGCAGGCATTACGCCTTTGCTTGTTAAGCATAGACTAATTTTCCTCTTTTTGCAAGAGGCTTTTTCATCGAATTCCAGAATTGGGATTTATAATTGGTGGGAATTTATGAATGAAATTTACCTTTATAAATCAACAAAATAACATATAAATGGGATGGACCCAATGTTTATAAAGCTCACCAATATGTTACAGGTTCAAAGAGGCATGATTTATTATAAATGGAATATACCAATTGTGCTGGATATTTTTGCGAAGAAGAGGAGATCGAATGAAACTTGTATCTGTTAATGAAATGCGGGCAGTTGAAAAGGAAGCAGACTCGAATGGTCTGAATTATGACCGCATGATGGAAAATGCTGGCCGCAATTTGGCTAAAGAAGTGCTACACCTGGCTTATAGCCATGATGAAGAAGAAATGCAGGTCCTTGGTTTGGTAGGACCGGGGAACAACGGCAGCGATACACTCATTGCGCTGACATGCCTTGCCGAGAAAGGCTGGAAAGCGCGGGCTTATCTCATCAAGCGAAAGCCGAAGGGAGATGTGCTCGTTGAGCGATTGACAGAGGCAGATGGCGAGATCGTGCTTGCCGAAGAGGATAGTAAATTCGGGCAGCTTGCAGCTTTCATCAGCACCTCCGATGTGTTGCTTGATGGCATTCTGGGAACCGGATTCAAGTCTCCATTGAAACTTGAATTCACCATCGTGATGGAGGCTGCCAAAACGGAACTGGAGGGGATGGAATGGCCTCCATTTGTCATCGCGGTGGATTGCCCCTCTGGTGTAAATTGTGACACAGGCGAGGTGACAGATGCCTGTTTACGAGCGGAGGCCACGCTAACGATGGCAGCTGTCAAACAGGGATTGCTTAAGTTGCCGGCTTATGATTTTATTGGCGAGCTTATAGTGGTGGATATCGGGTTACCGGAAGATCTCCCGGAATGGAAGATCATTCGCAATGAAGTGGTGGATGAAAAGCTGGTTGCCACCATCCTGCCACCGCGCCCTGCCAACGCACATAAAGGCACTTTCGGTGCTGCTTATGTCGTTGCTGGTTCAATCAATTATACTGGCGCGGCATTGCTGGCAGGGAAAGCAGCGTACCGCGTCGGAGCTGGGCTGGTGACGTTGGCAATACCTGCTCCGCTGCATAGCGCCCTTGCAGGGCACTTCCCCGAAGCAACATGGATGCTCCTGCCTCACGAGATGGGAGTATTCTCTGCGGATGCAGCGGAGATTCTGGCAGGTGGTTTGGAACGTGCAACGGCAATCCTGCTTGGTCCCGGCTTCGGGTTGGAAGACACGACAAAAGAGTTCATCGAAAAGTTGCTACGTGGCACTCCTGCGCCAAAACTTGCGCGCAGTAAGATCGGCTTCGTCCAGACCCACACCGAAGGATTATTGATGGAGGAGTTCCATCTTCCTCCACTGGTAATCGATGCAGATGGATTAAAGTTGTTGGCGCGAATCCAAGATTGGTCAAAATTACTCCCCTCACCTGCTGTGCTGACCCCGCATCCCGGTGAAATGGCGGTGTTGACAGGCTTGAAAACCGAAGAGATCCAAAAGGAGCGTCTTTCGATTGCGAGGCGCTTCGCCCAGGAATGGGGTCACGTGGTGGTGTTGAAAGGTGCGTTCACCGTAATCGCTGCACCGGATGGACGTACAGCAACCATTCCCGTAGCCTCATCTGCACTGGCGCGGGCTGGCTCGGGAGATGTGCTTGCCGGATTGATCGTCGGTTTACGCGCCCAGGGAGTGGATGCTTATCCTGCAGCTGTCGCCTCGGCATGGATCCACGCGCAGGCAGGCTTGATCGCCGCGGATGTTATTGGAAACACTGCTTCAGTGCTGGCTGGAGATATCCTGGAAGCGGTGGGTGAGGTGCTGGGTAGAATAGGCTGATATTATAAAAAAAGAGAGCGGTCCAATACGCCGCTCTCTTTTTATTTTGCTATCTAACCTTTGAGGAATTCTTCCACTGCAGCCTTGCTTATTCGGTAGGCATTGCCGAGTTTTTTAGCTTTAAGCGAGCCGTCGTTGATGGCTGCCATAATATCTTCCGTTGAAACTTTGAGGAAACCTGCCGCCTCGTCAGGGGTCATCACGTCGGGCATACCACCCCCGGAGGGTGCTCCGCCGGAAGGTTTTGCAGCCTGCCCGGATTGTATTCCACCCTGCAGCGCTTGTCCCATCAGGTTGCCGATGCCCATTCCTGCTCCAATGCCAGCCGTCAACCCGGCTCCACCGCTCGGGTTCGAGGCGGCATCGCGCATCGCATCCGCCGCCTGGAGCTGTGTGTAGGTTGCCATATCGAGCATACCCATATCTCGCAGCTCCTGAGCTGATTTTTCAGCTGGCCGCAGGTTGGTGATAAGGAACCGCTTTAGGGTCAACCCGATGGCGTTATACTCTTCCTCCGCCAGCGACTGGATGTAGGAACCCAGCTCGATGGTCTTGGCGAGCATCTCCGGTACAGCCATCTTGGCGCCCCACTCGTTGAGTGTATCCTGCAGCTTGGAGAGCAAAGCCGCCCGCAATCGCTCCTCGATGGCATCCACGGTGAATGAGGCTTTCTTGCCAACGATCTGCAGGATTAACTGCTGCGGGTCCTTGACCTCGAAGCCATAGGTGCCGTACCCTTGCAGTAGTGCAACGCCCAAGCCCATACCCGGGTTGCGAACGAGAATAGGTTGAGCGGTACCCCACTTGCGTTGTGGGAATTCCTTCATGGAAACGAAATAGATTTCAGCTGGGAAGGCAGTCCGGCCCGCGGTTAATAGATCCTGGATTTTCTGTGTCAACAGGGGAATGTTGGCTGTGGCGATGATATGCCGCCCAGGGCCGAAGGTATCCAGCGCCAGACCATCGCGGAAGAATACCGCGGATTGCCCGTTTCGAACGATCACATTCGAACCAAGGCGGTATTCGCCATCCGTGGTGTTATCCGGGAAGCGATGGACTATCTCATTTTCCATCTCGTTGGGATACTCGATGATATCAAAAATGCGTGCCATGGTTATTTCTCCTTTTTATATCGGATGAACATACTTATTATAGCCTATCGAATATGTTGAGACAAGTATTTAGTCAGATTAATCTACGATAATGAGACGGAAAAGTTTTATCGCATGGTTGTTGCCGAGGCCAGTGTTCTGAACACGTAAAAAAGTGTCGCTCCACTCAGGCAGGAGAAGAGCATTGCCAGAATTGTCGTAGTGATGCCGGTGGCCTTGGAACGAATCCAGCCTGCCACCCCAATTCCGGCAAGCAGTACGAAGATCGCGCCGTATACATCGAACAAGGCGTATGCACCAAGAGTCGACAGGTTGTAGAAGGTCATATTCGTTTCAGCGACCACGGCGTAGGTCAGCGTGAAGGCAAGAAGCGCCAGCAGGAACATGAAAGTGGCTATCGAAAAAAGGATGGTGGTGATGGTGACAATTTTCCCTTTCTTATCCATTTCGATGAGCTGCATAAGGGTGGCGAAGGCAAAGCCACCCAGAATGCCTGCCAGCGTTGCGTATATGCCATTTTCCTGTAAAACAAGATCAACATTCATCTTTTTACCTTATCCTTCCACGAGACGCGTACCGCAGGATTGGCAGAATAACGCTCCAGAAGTATGGCCGCGCCCGCATTTGGGGCAAACGCGGGGCAGGTCAGTGGGGAGGGCTGCGCCACAGGCAATGCATAATTCCTCATTGGGATCGTTGGCTGTCCCGCAATATACACAGATTTTCGGATTTCGCGGGGCGTGTTCTTCTCCGGCCAACGAGCGGGTTAGTGCGCATAGATCGTTGATGGTATCCCAGATGAGTGGGGTAATGTTCTCCTGTTTCAACTCACCGAAAACATCCGGCAGGAATGCCAGCAGCGTTAGCGGGTTGGATGCAGCGCGCTCGATCATTTCTGAGGCATCCGCGGTGCGGTCGAGCCAGTCACGGTCACGGCTCATGGTGACCAGTACTCCACCCTCGGTATCCGCGATATGGACGGTTACCGGTGTGCCATGCTTTGAACCGATCTGCACCACAGCTGTTTCTCCCTGGATTTGGCTGCTGACGCGGTGCTGCCGGTCGGTGAAGCGCGCTGACAGCTGGTTTGCCAGTGCCGCGGCGCGGATTCCTCCATGGAACATCCGTTGGTTTGTCAATAAATTGGCCATGATTGCCTCTACCGGACGCGGATCAAGGCAGAAAAAATCCCAAATTGAGTGTTTGCTCCGCACCTGTCCACGTATCTTAGTGCCACATCATTTCGGTTCTTTCATATGCTTGCCGGACCCACCGCCACGAACCATTAAGATCTCCGCCATGATACTGATGGCAATCTCTTCCGGAGTCTCTGCACCAATGCCCAGGCCGATCGGCGAGTGGACGCGGGCAAGCTGCTCATCCGGAATTCCTTGCTCGTTCAACTCCTTAACCGTCAATGCCCAGCGGCGGCGCGAGCCGATTACCCCTATATAGGCAGCGCGGGAATCGAGCAGTGCAGGTAGTCCCGGCACATCTACTGTTGTACCACGCGTTGTCAGGACAATGTAAGTCTTTGGGGTGATGTTCAGGCGCAGCGATAGTTCAGCCATCGGGCATGCGAAGAACTCATCTGCATCGGGATTGGTTTCGGGAGTGCAGAACTCGGCGCGATCGTCCGAGACAGCCACGCGGAAGCCAAGCCACTTGGCGAGATGGGCTACAGCCTTACCCACATGTCCGCCTCCAATGACAACGAGCATATCGGGAGGGAGAATGGGTTCCACGAACACCTCCACCTGACCACCGCACACGCCAACATCGCCGCGGTCGGGGTCAGTCAAGTTGTATTCAAGCAGGCGCGGTCGGCCATCAGCGAGTGCAGTCTTGGCCTCGGTGATAACTCGGTTCTCAAGTTCTCCGCCACCGATTGTGCCAAGGATGTGACCATCGGGGTAGACCAACATCTTGCTCGTCGCGTGTCGCGGAGTGGATCCGCTGGATCTGACCACAGTGCAGAGGGCGGAAGAATGGTGCATCCGTTCAAGTTCTGCCAATGCTCGGTAGATGGATTCCATAAAATTACTTGATTTGGATACCAAACAAATTCAAGATTATCCTATAATTCCCCAGAACCAGGCCAAGAAGTGGCAGGAGCAGTGAATTAGCCATTCCCAGCAAGGTTTGGGTATTTAGCATCGAGTTCGGTGAGGAGATAGTGGATTGGTAAAATTCCATCAACCAATGTATCGTCTCCATTGTCTCGTGGTTCGTGATGTCGGCATTGTCCTCGAATGCCATGATTTTCATCTGCAATGAGGCGACCTTTTCAGATTTGGCACGAGCGATGATCTTCGTGAATGACCGTTGGCTGAGGCCGAAAAAGATAATTATCGGCACCCAGCTTATTCCATCAATGAGGAACGCGCTGATTACAAGAATTTTAGACTCCCAGAATAACACCAGGTATAGGAGCAGAAAAAGTGACCCGAGGCAGGTGTAAGCAAATGATAGCCCCATCGTTAGCTTGTAAGAACGAATAAGCACTGGTGATTGGGCAGGATTTAGGCAGTAAAGCGCCATCCGAAAATTGCCAATGCGGGCGTACAAGTTGAAAAATGGAAATACCAGGAAGATGAGCATGGCAAGCTGCGCGAAGTCGCAAAAATATCCAACAAGAGAACCAGGGGAAAGCTGGAATCCCCCAGGGATTGATAATGCAATTATGGACACGCCCGTTAGACTAAAAAAAACCGTCAACCCGATTTGTTGAGGCAGGTTTGATAGACTGCGACTCCAGCGCTTGATATCAGCCAAATGGTCTTCGTGGATGGCCGGTAGAATTTCGTTTCGGAAACCCTCCATCTGGTTGGTAAATTGATGGCGCATGACAATGACAGCGAGGAAGGTGAAGGCGGCCCAAATGACATCTCGGGTAAGGTCGGGGAGCACGACTTGTCCATGAGCAGTTAAATTGATAACCAGGGAAACAATTAGGATGACAAGGTTGAAGGAGGCAACGCGAAGCCAGAATGATGGCTCGTTCCGGCGCAAAATCTTGGCGAAGATTCGGCCAACCAGCCGCCACCAATATTCGAAGAGGGTGTTCGACATGCTGGATGCTAACTCATTGCTGAGGGATTGATGGGGGGAAGGTTTGTTTACTAAATCATCAGGCATTTTTATCATGGCGACTTCAAAGGACTACTATGATTGATAGAATATTGCTCGATAGCTCATTATCTCTCCAACAATCCCAGGACTACTGGCAGCAATTGTATTTTACGTGATACCACACCTTCTGCCACCCGCGTTCCATCCGGCTGGGGTGGGTAGGGTAGATCGTTAAGTTGGGGAGGTTCGTTGGTCAGGAGCAGGCGGCTGGATCCGCGGACCACATCTGTCACCATCAGCATCGCAAAATCCAAGCCACGTTTGTCGCGTAGAGCTGTCAATGCAGCACGCAGGGTTTCGAGATGCTCGACAAGTTGCAATAAATCGGTCACCTCGGCTTGGGAGATGGTAAAACGGAATCCCCCAGCCACATACATCTTCAGGTCGGTGCTAACGATCTCCTCTGGTCTACGCGCCGAGAGTCCCGCGCCCGCGCTCGCCTCCAACACCTTGTTGCCGTAAGATTGTACGGATTCACCCTGCAGCGGCCCACCGCGCACGAATGCCCAACGAGCCATTCGCTCGGCAGCTTTTTTGTCACGCGCAGTGGTGGTGGGGGATGTCAGGATGAGTGTATCCGAAAGAAGGCCTGCAAGCAAAATTCCAGCCAGGGCAGGTGGTGCACTTAAGCCGGCCTCCTCGATCTGCTCTGAGACCAGTGTGCTGGTGCTACCCACGATGTCCACCGTGAAGCGTATTGGCATGTGTGTGGAGGGATTACCCAGTCGGTGATGGTCGAGGATTTCCACCAGCTCGGCTTCCTCCAGGTTGGCAATTGCCTGGCGCGACTCATTATGATCGACCAGGATTACTTTCAGGCGTGGTGGGTTGAGCAGGTCACGCTGGCGGCAGATGCCCACGTACAGACCTTTTTCATCTACCACGAAGAAATCGTCGCCTTCTTCACGCAGGATGCGGTTGAGTGAATCGCTGATGCGGCTGTTGGCGTTAAAAATGGGGACATCACATTTACACGCCTCCCTGCAGGGTATTTCCAAGATCTCAGCAAGGAGCAATTCCTTCCGCTGCGGGCGCGGACCAACCAGCTGGCTCATTAGCCCGAACAGGCTCGTCCCCGTGACCAAGCCATGCGGCGTCTCATCTTCATTCACCACCGGGGTTATACCCCATGCCCGTGAAGCAATTGCCCAGGCATCGCGTAATTGCGATTCCGGTTTAGTAGTATCCAAGCGGCGTGCCACGGCCTCGAAACGAGGTGATGCATCGTTGAGCAGGAGTGGCGCTTCCAATCCCAGTTCCTTCAAGACCCAGGCTGTTTGTGGGTTAACCGCCCCTGCTCTTGCCGCGATAGTATCGATGTAATCGCGTTCATGCAACAGCCAGGCGTAGCCCATCGCCGCGGCAATTGTATCGGTGTCTGGGTTGATGTGTCCGATGACAAAAATTCTCTCCGGCATTACTTTTCCTTGATTGCTTTCCATATTTTCTCCGGCGTCACCGGATTCTCGTCAATATTAACACCAACTGCATCCAGTACGGCGTTGGCAACGGCTGGAGCGACGCCATCCATAGGGATCTCTGCCACGGCCTTTACACCAAACGGGTGGGTTGGCTCGTAGGTCTCAACGAAGATGGTTTCGAGCTCGGGCATTTCATCGGCGCGAAAGATATGATAATCACTAAAATCTCGCTCGCGGGGGCGGCCTTTATTATCGTATGCCATTTCCTCGCAAACCGCGTAGCCAAGCGCCTGTACCATTCCACCTTCTATCTGACCGGAGGCGGTGATTGGATTGACAATCACGCCGCTATCCACGGCCATGACCAGCTTATCCACTTTGATCGCACCGGTCTCATTGTCCACCGTCACCTCTGCGAATTGCGCAGCGAACGGCGGCGGGGCGGATGGTGAGACATGCGATGCCACACCCATGATCTGTTCCTGGTCGGCGTGATGCAAGCAGTCAAGGGCAACTTCGGTTATCGATACTGCTCGACCATCGAAGGAGATTGCTTTTCGATTTTCTAATCGAATATCTCCGGCATGAAGGGGCGGGTAACTTTCAGACCCGGTGTTCATAATCCTTGCAGCACGGATTTTAATACGTTCAGCACATTGTTGTGCGGCTTTAACAACTGCTGCACCGGAGATGTATGTTGTGGACGAAGCATAAGCACCTTTATCGAACGGCGTAAAGTCAGTATCGGAAGAATAAGTGATAATGTCCTCGGTTGGCACTCCGAGCACTTCAGCGGCCATCTGCGCCAGCACGGTATCGGATCCGGTTCCCAAGTCTGTTGCACCGATGAGTAGATTAAACGACCCGTCGTCATTCATCTTGATTGACGCGCCGCCCATATCCAGATAGGGAATGGCTGTCCCTTGCATGACCAATGCCACTCCGATGCCCTTCCGAAGGTGCGATGTGTGATGGGCAACATGCGGACTCCGTACTTCGCACTCTGTACTTTTTCGCCATTCCTCTTTCCCGAATTTTTCATCCCATCCTATAGCCGCCTTTCCCTGACGAACGCACTCCTCAAGCCCAACCGTGTGGATAGTTTCAGGATGCGGCTCGCGACCCTCGTTCCAAGCGGTACTGAACGGGTGAAACTCTCCGGGGCGGATGGAGTTCTTCAGGCGAAATTCGAGCGGATCAAGTGCAAGGGCGCGTGCGATCTTCTCCATGTGCCGCTCAACCGCCCAAAAACCCTGCGGAACACCATAACCACGATACGCGCCGGAAGGAACATGGTTGGTGTAAACAATGTCAGCATAAAAACGGATATTCGGCGACCTGCGATATTCTCCATTACCAACATATAGAGCCATTGATTTCTGACCGGTGTTTCCGGTTACGGTTAACGCATGGCAGCCGTATGCGCCAGTATCGCTCAGGATATACATCTCGTTGGCAGTTATCGTTCCATCCCGCTTGACGCCGGTCTTCACCCGAATTCGCATCGGGTGGCGCGAGCGCGAGGCGGTGAACTCCTCCACGCGCGTGTACTCGAAGAGAACCGGACGACCAGTGGCGATGGTCAGATGTGCAGCTACATCCTCGGTCAGAACCTCCTGTTTGCCACCGAACCCACCTCCGATGCGCGGCTTAATCACGCGGATACGCTTTACTGGTAAACCCAGTACCGGCGCCAGTTGCCTACGGACATGGAACGGGACCTGGGTACTGGTCCGAATCACCAGGCGGTCGTCTTCATCCCAGTAGGTCAGGGTGACATGCGGTTCGATATGCGCCTGCTGCACTTTGGGCACTTTATACTCAGCCTCGAATATTTGGTCGGCCTCAGCAAAGCCCTTATCCACGCTACCTATGTCAATTCGGATCTCGGCGGCCAGGTTTTTCTTCGGATCGCAGACTGCGAAAGGGACGTATTCCGGCTCATCATGGAGGATCGGCGCCCCGGGATTCATTGCCTCACCCATATCCAGCACGGCAGGCAGGATTTCATATTCCACGTCAATCAGTTTCAAAGCCGCTTCGGCGATCTCCGGTGTTTCTGCCGCAACGAAAGCTACGCGGTCACCCACGAAGCGAACCTTGTTATCAAGGGAGAAGCTATCCAATGGGCCGGGGATGGGGTCCGATTGACCGGCTGTTGAGTAAACAACGCGCGGAATGTCCTGCCATGTCAGCACGGCAGCCACACCAGGGAGGGCGCGCGCCTGTGAGACATCTATCCGCTTGATACGGGCATGGGCTTGTGGTGAATGCAGGATCTTGGCGTGTAGAAGACCGCGCATCTCGACATCCGCGGTGAAGACAGGTTTACCCTGCACTAGTTTGATCGCGTCTACTTTTGGCTCAGGTTTGCCAACAGTTTGCCATTTTTGCGATTCCGGCGTAACAAGGATTTTTGGGGTGATCTGTTGAGTGGTAAGAAGTGAATATCGACCTGGAATATCTGTTCCATATTCTCCTGATGGTGATGCCGGGATCGCCACTGGAAACCCTCCACCAACCTGGGATGGCTCTCCATCTATTTTTTCTCCTCGCATAATAGCCGCGGTTTTTAAAATAGCTTGTACCGGCTTCGTATAGCCAGTGCAGCGACACAATACACCACTGATAGCTTGACGAATCTCCTCCTCTGTCGGGCTCGGATTCCTAGCCAACAAGGCTTTTGCAGCCAGAAGTTGAGCGGGTGTGCAAAAACCACATTGGATGGCTCCGGAATCGATGAAAGCTTGCTGGAGGGGGTGCAGACCGCCCGTTTTCTTCCAACCTTTTACAGGATATTCACCCAAAGCCTCAACAGTGGCAACTTGGTGACCTTCAACCTGTGCTGCAAGGTACAGGCCGGTACTGACCGGCTTGCCGTCCAGCAGCACTGTATCTGCGCCGGAAAGTCCATGCTCATCTCCGAATTTAATGCTATGATAACCTAATCCACGCAGGGCGGAGAAAAGAGTGGTGGAAGGAGATGCTTCAAAGTTACGCGTAATGCCGTTGATTTGAAGTGTGATGTTCATTTTATTAACCTGAATTAACCTTTCCATGCCAGGGCAGGTGCTAGGGGTTTAGGTCCGCTTTGCGTACTTTCCTGCCAGCGCGCTGATACCAACCAATAGCAATCCAAATACTGCTACTACCAGGCCTTGCAATAGGGAAATGAAGCCAAGGAACTGGAACAGCATACTAGGCGCGTCGGGCAATGTCCAGGAAACGATTACTCCGTTAAGCGAGAAACTAATGAGGAGAGGAATAGCCAGGATGTATATGGTAACCAAGATGAAGACCAGTGTGGTTTCAGAAGCAGACAGCGCCCCATGGTGAATAGCACCAGTCCCAAATTGGGCAATCAGCCAGGCGATAAACAGGGAAATGGCAGCTGTAAATCCGCAGAAAGTAATGATGTCTTCCTGGCTGACAAGCGAGCTGAGGGAGTACGTCCTACCGTCGAGAATGGCGTAGCAAAAGTTAAAGAGTAGAACATAGATCAGCGCGCCAACGATCAGCCACATGATCTTGCGGCCGCGTTCGAGGTAGAGTGCCAAGGCAGGAGGAATTGCAATAAACAACGCAAGCAAGCTGCGTCCAAGGCGCTCGCGGAGCAGCCGGATAGCGCGGGTTTTTTCGATGGCCTTCTGGTAGGTGACCAACGCGTCTCCCCCCTGAGTAACATTTATCTCTGTCGGTTGGACGCCGATGGCAGCCACATAAGCATTATAGAGACCTTGTTGCTGGATTGCGATGGTGTTGTGGATGATGGTGATTTGCTCAGGGTAGAGGTTTAACATGCCAGTCAGCACACGACCCTGGCTGGAGGCGGGGATACTTGTCCCCAACAGCGCTGCAATGGTTGGGGTAACGTCCACCATTTCAATATCTGGATAGGAACCCGGCTTCACACCCGCGCCGGCTATGACGAATGGCTCGACCAGGGTGACCGGGTCCTGTCCGCCATGGCCACCCCGGTCAATCTGCCCGTGATCAGAGAGGACGATAACGGTATCCAGCTCCAGCTTGAGCCGCGCCACGATTTCACCAAGTAGGCTATCCGTGCGGGAAGCGGCTGTATTCCAGCGTGGGTCGCGCGGGCCGCCTTCGTGATGTCCAGCGTAGTCCACCTGGTCGATGTGGATGAGAACCAGTTGATAATCCTGTTCGAGCCAGGGTAGAGTGGCATCCACCACCTCTTTGTCAGCAGCATTATCCTCGCCATGTGTGTAGTATCCCGTGTCTACACCGCTGTTTGCAAGCATCTGCTCGAACCAAAAATACCCGGAGACGGCGGCGCGAAAGCCGGAGCGATTTGCGGCGGCGAAGATATCATCCTGCGTGAAGGTGCGAATGTTGAACTCATCCGGCGGGTTGAGCGGCTGGCCATCGTTGATGTCCGGCCAGGCACCGGTTAGGATTGTCGTCCAACTGGGGGCTGAAAAGGATGGCGGACGGCTATGCATAACCGCTGACGCGCCTTGCATACGAAGATCATTCAACAGTGGCATGACCGCGGTGTTCAAGGAAGTATCATAGCGCAGAGCATCCACAATCACGATGATCACTTTGCGTGTCAATGGTTGATCTAGTTCAGCACCTGCAGCGGGCGGATTCTCCACCAGCGGCGAACGGTAGGTGAACATGGAATCCATCATTCTAGAAATCCAACAGTAAGCTCCCGCAGCGGAGCCGAGACAGGTAATTATGCCGAGAACCATCCAGATGGATTTCTTTATTTACTGTGTCCTTTATTAATTATTAGTTCTTGGCGCAATCTATCAATCGGCAATCCATTACCATTTTCGTCCAAATAGCACCATTGTTCCCAGCCGTTGCAGGGTGCATTGGTGAGTGCCCTACCGATTTGATGGATGGAACCGGTACGCTCCCCACATCGCAGGTGCCCATCTGCCATTATGACAGCCGCGGTGTTATCTTTTTGGAAATAAAGACTTTGCCCGGGGTGAAGCAAGCCAGCCTCGAGCAGCGCGCCAAATGGGATCCTATCCTGCTTCCGTTTATTTGTCAGAACCAACGCCTCGGCAGGTGCTTGTGTTACTGCATCAATTCGCTCCTGTGCGACTCTGATGTATACCGGGTCACGTTCAATGCCAATGAAAGAGCGCCCTAATCTCCTTGCCACCATACCTGTTGTTCCGGTACCGAAAAAGGGATCCAGTATCACATCACCTGGATTGCTGCTGGCGATGAGCACGCGGTAGAGCAGCGCCTCAGGTTTCTGGGCGGAATGTGCTTTTTGTCCTCCTGCTTTCAGACGTTCTTTTCCCTTAACCAACGGGAGGTACCAATCCGATCGCACCTGTAAGTCATCATTGAGAGCTTTCATGGCGTGGTAGTTGAAAGTGTACTTTGCTCCTTTAGTCTTCTGAGCCCAGATGAGCGTCTCGTGGGCGTTGGTAAAGCGAACACCATGGAAGTTGGGCATTGGGTTGTTTTTTATCCAGATTACATCATTGAGCATCCAATACTCGAGATCTTGAAGGATTTTCCCAATGCGAAAGATGTTATGGTACGTCCCGATGACCCAGAGCGTGCCTGTCTTCTTAAGAACGCGCCGGCAAGCTGTGAGCCAGGCGCGGGTGAACCGGTCATAGTGGTCGAAGTCGTCGAACTTGTCCCACTGGTCATCCACCGCATCAACGAGCGTCATATTGGGGCGATAAAGTTTGTTTTGCAGTTGAAGGTTATATGGAGGATCGGCAAAAATTAAATCAACAAAACCACCAGGCATGGCGTTCAGTAAATCAATGCAATCACCCTGCAATATCTGATCAAGAGGTAAATCGGGATGGTCCATTAGGTTTTTCTGCCTTAAGTAAGGACACTTTCCAAGCATCTCTTTGCCAATACCCCCGCGATCTCGCTCCTGTACTCCGCGCTTGCCCATTCATCACCTGCTTCGGCATAGGTGTTACGCGCTGCCGCCTCGACCCCACCCGGATCGTTGCCATCCATTGCCAGCAGTGGTAACTTTCCCCATCCGCCCAACGCCAGCCGCGTTCTAAAGGAGGGCCATTGCGACAGCGCCGCGCAGACGATGGGTTTATCCTTCGACGTGCGGGCGACTGTCTCGAAGGCAAATTTTGCGTTCAGGGGTATCTCAATGCTGGTGACGAGCTTGCCGCGCAGCGTCTCTGAACGTAGCGGGAGCATATCACCCAAACTAACCAATGTATTTTTTTCACTGAACACTGTGCACTTTGTATCCAGCGCCAGCATTGCCGTGGAAAACGGTGAGCGGCCATCGCAGGCGACGAGTGTTCCGGCAGCGGTGGCGACCTGACGCAGGTTGAAGGTCGTTTCCAAGCGAATGGCTTCCTTAAGAGTGGATGGGATATACTCGGAATCGAGCAGGGCTTGCAGCGTGGCTGTCGCGCCAATTACCAACTTCTCACCACGCTTGTGGATTTTATCCAATCCCAGCGCTTGCAAATCAACGACCACGAATTGTTTATCACCAGGACGATTGAGCTGCGTCCCACCGCCAAGGGGGCGGCTATTCGCTTTCGATAAGAGGTGGATGGTTTCTTCGAGGGTTTTAGGGCGATGGTATTCGGTGATCATGGGGCGCTCCAAGATATGGCGAATGGTGGCGGACTTGCTTATTTATTATACCCTCCCATTTTGGAACTCTGCCCTTGTTCCTTGATAATTTCCGTGGTGGAAAAATGCAAGACGATGTTGAACGTACTCCGCATGTCCAACACCCTCTTTGCATGACAACCTGAGAGGTAAAAGATTTTTCAGGGGGGGTAGGGTTCGGGATATACTTTCCAGCCAAGTTTCTCCAAGTCTGCAGAATCGAGCACCGATTGCGGCACATCGATCAGCAAGGTGTTGGCCTCGGCAAGCAGTATGCCTCGCTCATCATAAATCCCGGCCCAGCCCTCAGCCACCTTACTTCTTGCTTTCCCCGCTCTTCCAATTACCTTCAAGGGCTTCCCAACAGGCACATTCTTGCGGTATCTTACCTCCAACTTTCCAGTGAACATGAAGCGCGGGGCTGCAGGATCTCCCATCAGGGCTCGACCGGATGTTTCATCCAGGATGGCAGCAACAATGCCACCGTGCAGCACACCGGGATAACCCTGATAATGTTCAGGCGCTGTATAGTTCGCGGTAACTTCACCTGGGCTGGTTTCGTAGAATCGCAGATGCAGGCCGATAGGGTTTTCGACTCCGCAAACAAAACAAAAGCGCGAGCCAGGTTGACCGATACTGATGGATTGTTGACTTATATTTTGCATTATCTATCATTATTCCTTTCTAGGGTGCTTTCAGTAGTGTAAGATCTTTTCTGTAGAATTGGTAGGTCAGGTGTTATCCTCGGTTAGCCGACCAAAAGGAGACATTATGACCTACCAACAAGATTGTACTCTACCTGCTGACCTGCTGCAGCAGGTCAGCGAACAAGGATTTGACATTCTGCCGGACCTGATCCGGACGATCGTGAACGCGGCCATGCAGGCCGAACGGCAGCAATATTTGAAAGCAGAACCTTTCCAACCTACCTCCGAACGAGAGGGTCATGCCAACGGCTTCAAGCCCAAAACGGTCCACACCCGGGTGGGCGACATTACTTTTGCGATCCCTCAGGGGCGGGAAGGCGGGTTCTATCTCGAAGCGCTGGAGAAGGGCATGCGCAGTGAGCGTGCCTTTCTTCTGGTGCTTGCCGAAATGTACGTCCCGGGCGTCTCGACCCGTAAGGTGAAGGCCATCACCGAGCAGATGTGCGGTGTCCCGGTCTCCACGACACAGGTCAGTCAAGCTGCCAAGCTGCTTGACGACGAGCTTGAGAAGTGGCGCAACCGGCCGCTGGGAGAATATCCTTACCTGCTCCTGGATGCCTACTATGAGCAGGTCCGCGAGGATGGCCAGGTGCGGAATCTGGCCATTTTGACTGCTGTGGGTGTCAATTTGGCCGGAAAACGTGAAATCCTCGACGTGTCTGTGTCCCTAAGCGAGCACGAGGTGCACTGGCGGACCTTCTTGGAGAGCCTGAGAGCACGTGGTCTGGTGGGTGTCCAACTCGTCACCAGCGATGACCACAATGGACTGCGAGCAGCTCGGCAAGCGGTCTTCGGTGGGTTACCCTGGCAGCGCTGCCAATTCCACCTGCAGCGCAATGCACAGGCATAGGTACCTTGCAAGGAGATGCAACCCGAGGTGGCTGAGGACACACCTGCACTTGCAGCAGGTGCAAGTGTCCGCACGGTTTTCAATGTTCCGGATCGCAGCACGGCAGAGGCTTACCTGGCAAAAGCTGTGTCGAAGTACCAGAAGAGTGCTTCACGCCTGGCTGAGTGGATGGCTGCCAACATCCCGGAAGGACTGACGGTCTTTTCCTTATCAACCGCTCACCGACGCTTGATCCGAACGACCAATGGCGTGGAACGCTTGCACCGGGAAGTACGCCGCAGGGCTCGTGTCGTGAGCATCTTTCCCAATCCGGTCTCCTGCTTACGTCTGGTCTCGGCTGTCATCAGCGAGATCAGTGATGAGTGGCTGACCGGCAGGACATATCTGACTTTTCAAGGTTCGGAGTAGTTCTTTCTTTTTCCTTCAGAGGAAGCACTTGATCACTATTACAGAAAAAACCTTGCACAATCTGATCTTACCCTCTTGTCGCTTCAATGAATTCGTAATATCATATTTTATTTGCCTGTGATTGGTAGAGAATTATGGATTCTCCTTCCTCCAGCGACCACGATCTTGTTACCTCGCTCAAGAGCATCCTGATAGGCAAACCGCTGCCCTCGCACGAAGCGCCTCACCAGACAATTGGTAAAGCCATCGGTTTAGCAGTTTTTGCTTCGGATGCCCTTTCCTCCACTGCCTATGCCACTGAGGCCATCCTGGAAGTGTTGGCTTACGCTGTTCCATTGGCTGGATTGGCTGTCTTGGGATATTCGATCTATATCTCTCTATGCATTATCTTTCTCTTGGTCGTGGTGACAATATCATACCAGCAGACCATCCACGCCTATCCGGGCGGCGGTGGGGCATACATCGTGGCGCGTGACAACCTGGGCGAGCTTCCCGCCCAGACTGCAGGCGCAGCTTTATTGACGGATTACATCCTGACCGTCTCGGTCAGCATCTCATCTGGCATAGCCCAGTTGGCTTCTGGCTTTCCGTTTCTTCTACCCTACCGCGTTGAGATAGCGGTAGGCGTCGTTCTGCTGATGATGGTTATCAACTTGCGCGGGGTAAAGGAATCAGGCATCACTTTTGCCATCCCCACTTATTTCTTCCTTGGCGTGACGCTGATAACCATCGGGTTGGGTTTTTATCGATATTTCACAACTGGATTAACCCAGGTTCCAGGTGTAACCCCGGCTGTCATCGAGGCAGCGCGTGGCGTGACCCTGTTCCTGATCCTGCACGCCTTTTCCAGTGGTTGCACCGCCTTGACCGGCGTGGAGGCGATCTCCAACGGCATCACCGCCTTTAAAGAACCGAAGAGCCGCAACGCAGCAACTACACTCATTTGGATGAGCTCAATCCTTACGGTTATGTTTTTCGGCATTACTTTCCTGGCGAATCAAATAGGCGCACGCTTTTCTTGGACGGAAACGATTATCTCGCAACTTGGCCGGACTATATGGGGGATGGGTGTAATGTGGTATGTGCTTCTGGGTTCGACAACACTTATCCTTATTATGGCAGCCAATACATCATTTGCTGATTTTCCTCGTCTCGGTGCTCTCCACGCCGGTGATAGTTTCTTGCCTCGCCAGTTGACCTTCCGCGGTACGCGCCTGGTCTTTTCGAATGGCATTATCGCCTTGGCAATGTTCGCTTGTGTTCTCATCATCGCCTTCAGGGCTGAAACCACCGCATTGATCCCCCTCTATGCCATTGGCGTGTTCCTTTCGTTTACTTTATCACAGACCGGAATGGCTGTGCGCTGGTGGAAGTCAGGTCATCTAAAACCAGGCGAAGAATTCGTCCAGCAAGGCGGAGTGGTGCTTTTCGATCCACGTTGGAAGCTCAAGTTGGCGATCAACGGTTTTGGCGCGTTTCTTACGGTCATTGTTATGATGGTGTTCGCGGTCACCAAGTTCCTCGACGGCGCTTGGATCGTGATCCTTCTTGTCCCAACCCTGGTGTTCATCTTCTTTCGCATCCACCATCATTATAAGGATGTTGCTACCCACCTCTCGTTGGAGGATTTCGGCGAAGCGCCACGTGTCCAGCGGAATCGCGTTTTGCTACTCATCAGCGGTGTACATCGCGGAGTGATGCATGCACTACGTTACGCACGTTCGTTTTCCAGCGATATCACCGCGGTATATGTGTCTGCCGATCCTATGGAAGAGGAAAGGATCAAGAAGAAATGGGGAATTTGGGGTGACGGCGTACGCTTGCAGATCATCGAATCCCCTTACCGGAGATTGCTCGAGCCGCTCATCGCTTACATTGACCGGATGGCCGACCTCCTCGGTCCGCATGAAATGCTGACTGTTGTCGTGCCGCAATTCATACCGGCACAATGGATATTTCACGGTTTACATATGAACACGGCGGCGATATTACGCAAAGCGCTTCTCAAGCGACCTGATATTGTCATCATGGAGGTACCATATCACTTGGGGTAGAGCCACACTGCGATACCTGCAGGTGAAGATCGGGATCAAATTACTCATCCACCCCCTCACATTGGGGATCGGTAACTCGTCCTCGGACGACCACCTGAAGGGTTGCTGATTAGAGGAATGTATATTGCATGTTCGGAATTTGAGGGAGGTTCGGAGGGGGTAGGATCTATTTTTTCCCGGGTGGTGCAAATAACTCAGATAAGCGTTGTGCCCCATCCTGGTCAGTGACAGCCAGCACCTCGTCTTCCAGCTCCATAGTGGTGTTTCCGCGCGGTACAATGACTTTGCCGTTGCGGATGATACCGGCAATGACACATTGGTCTGGCAGGTCCAGATCCTTGATGGCAATGCCGATGGCCTTTGCTCCTGGAGGAAGTTTTTCCTCCACCAGGGAATAGCGTCCGCGCCGCAGCTTGAGCAGGGTCATCATGTCACCGCGCGACATCTCCTCTTGGATTAAATGCGCCAACACGGTGGCTGAATTGAGGGCCACATCTACGTGAAAAATGTCATTGAAAAGCCAGGCATTGCGGGGATTGTTGATACGGGCGATGATGCGTTCTACACCGAACATTTCGCGCGCAATGTAACACAACACCAGGTTGTTGGCATCAGTATCTGTTGTGGCTGCCAGCACCTGTGCGTTACGGATGCCGGCACGCTCCAACACTTGTGGATTGATCGGAGATCCTTCATAGATGGCCTCAGTGGGTAACTCGCGGTGCAGGCGCGCCAGAAGCTCGCGACGGTGTTCGATTACAAGCACCTGGTAATTTTCGGATAACAGGGCAATTGCCAGTTGGGCGCCGGTCCTTCCACCTCCAGCGATGATCACGAACATGGTCACGCCTCCTTTCCAGCCAGACAGGCACGCAAAGCTGCAATGCCTTCCATCGTAGCGCTAACATCCAGAACATCGCCGGTTTGAAGCAGATCATCGTCTGTGGGTAGCGAAGAACGCCCTGCTCGGGTTAATGCAACAGGCAGGCATTGTTTTGTCCTGTTTATAATTTCAATCAGCCTGTGACCATTCCACATTTCAGGAATGGTCATCTCATAGATTTCAACTTCACCGTTCCCAGCCGAGAAGACGGTAAACACAGCATTGCCGCTGAGCAATTCTTCGATGCGTTGCGCGCCCCAAGAAGTGGAGCTTATGGCTTGCAAGCCCATGGCTTCCAGCACTGGACGCAGGCTCGGGTCGTAGTTGCGTACGACCACGTTTGGGATTTTATAGATTGTGCGAGCAGTATGAGCGACCACCGCGTTTAGTGTATCCGAGTTGGTGACAGAGGCCAATCCGTCGGCCTCCCCGATGCCAGCACGTTCCAACACCTCTTTCGAGAGCGCTTCACCCTCGACGGTGCGCCCGCGAAAAGCGGGATTCAATCGGTCGAAAGACACAGCCAGGTTATCCACGATCGTCACCTGGTGGCCTTTCTGATAAAGGCGGAAGGCAAGTTCCGAACCCAGCCGACCGCATCCAACGACAATCACGTTCATACGATTTCTCCTCAAACAAAACAGGGTGTTGAAGTGATATGCGGGCTGCGCAGCCTGCACCCACCCAGTTTTCAATATAAAATAAGATCTCTTTAAATATCTCCAGCTAAGGCACCTGGTACGGCACGTCCGTAATGATAATGCCGGGTCTGGACAATAATTCATTGCGCAACAGGTTGGCGGTATTTGTATGCAGCAGGTTGTGCCAGGGTTTGGATGGAACGAACTGCGGCACGATGATCGTAATCGTTTCGTCTGGCTGACGGTGAACCAGCAGCTCTTCGATGTAATCGAGAAGCGGTTCTATAAATAACCTGTAGGGTGAATCCAGGATTACCAGTCGTATGCCTTCCCCCCATTTTTCCCATTTAAGACACACCTTTTCTGTCTCAATTGGATCGATCGACACATGTACGGCAGTAATGTCATCCGAAAGGCGGAGGGCATAGCGTAAAGCCTCAAGCGTACCCTGGTGGACGCCGCTCAATGGAAGGATAACCCGATGCCGGGTCGTATGCGATGGCGCGCCGGCAAAGGTTTCCAGCGAAAGTCTGTTAGCAAGGGTGCTGTAATGGCGATGGATAAGGGAGAACATTGCAATAAGCACCGGTAAAAGGATCAGCACAACCCAGGCACCATCTATGAATTTGGTGATCGAGAAAACCAACACGACCACCGCCGTGCATACGGAACCGAATCCGTTAATGACCATTTTGGTCTGCCAATTATTCGCATAACGTAGAGTCGATCCACGCTCGACCAGTTCCTGGCCAGGTCTCAAGTGGCCGATCTTCCACCAACGATGTGCCATGCCAGCCTGTGAGAGAGTGAAGGCCAGGAATACTCCAATGGCGTAGAGGGGGATCAGCCGGTTTACGCTGGCCTGAAAAATGACTATCAACACGGAGGCGATGAGCGCCAGGGTGACGATGCCATAGGAAAATACCAGCCGGCTTCCTCGGTAGGACATTTGCCGTGGCAGGAAACCATCCTTGGCAACGATAGCGCTAAGCCATGGAAAACCCGCAAAGGCGGTGTTGGCGGCCATAATAAGAATGATCATCGTTGCCCATATCGTTAGTATGTAAAAAACGTTGCGTCCCCCCAGAGCTGTGCGCGTCAGTTGTGAGATGATCGTCTCCGTCTCGGATGGGAGTGCGTTGATATGTCCGGCTAGGAACGAAATGCCTAGGAATAACGATCCGAGGATGATCGCCATCCACATAAGGGCAATGCCGGCATTTCTGCTACGCGGCTCCTTGAAGGCTGTTATTCCGTTGGAAATGGCTTCAACGCCGGTCAGGGCGGCTGTACCGCTGGAGAAGGCATGAAGGATCAGGAATGGCGTGACACTGGTCACCACCAGTGAAATATTCATCTCTGGCGGATTCTCCACAACACCGAGCGAGCCAGTAAAAAATCGGAATATGCCGATGCCGACTGTCAAGTACATCATCAAGACGAAGAAATAAGTTGGGATGGTAAACGCCACGCCGGATTCCTTGACCCCGCGCAGGTTAATGAGCATGATGAAAAGGACGCAGGCAACTGAAATTGGAACGCGATAATCGAACAGCTCGGGATAAGCCGAAACGATCTGCGCTACACCCGAAGATACCGAAACTGCTACTGTGAGGATATAGTCGGTTAGCAGCGCAGCGCCCGCGATCAAAGCTGGCGTTTTACCCAGGTTATCCCGCGAGACAATGTACGAGCCACCACCTTCCGGGTAAGCGTGAATGGTCTGCTCATATGAAAGAGCTACAATAGCCAGCAGACAGACGATTGCAATTGAAATTGGGAATACGAAATGAAAAGCCATCGTACCCACAGCGGCAAGGATGAAGAGAATTTCCTGCGTGGCATACGCAGTAGATGAGAGTGCATCCGAGGCAAAGACTGCCAGGCCGATGAACTTGCCTATGGTTTGATGCGGAGCGTCTGCTGTGGCCAGCGGACGGCCAAAAAGCCAGTTCCGCCAGGTTCTCGGAGGAACGTAATCGGTCATCCGCTGGATGATGGGTGCACCATCTGTTTCTTCGGGCAGCATGGTCAGACTCACAAAGAGAAGCCCTCGCCAGGCGAGAGCGAGGGCTATTATATTACGGATTTCCCTCGCGATTTGTTAAATATTTTGCAGCCGCGCCCACATCTTTGGTGCAATCTCGCGCGAGCGAGCTGCGATGCGTTCCTCATCCATTGTCAGGAATTGCTTGTTCTTCATTAGTATTTTTCCGCGGCATACCGTGGAATCCACCACGGCATCCACCAGCCCGAAGATGAGATGGCCAAGGAAGTTCGCCTCGCGGAGCGGCGTGGGTGGCTGGTAATCCAGGATGGCAAGATCGGCGGGAGTACCCTCGGAAATTTCACCCAAGTTCAAGCCAAACTGTCGCCCAGCGATGATGGTGTTGTTCTGCAGCAACAACTGCGGCGCTTCCATGAATGCCACGCGCGGGTCGCGGTTGGCGAGACGGTGCAACAGGTAGGCGCAACGCATCTGGGCGAGCATGTCCGAGTTCATCCCATCGGTGCCCAAGCCGACCAGAACTCCCTTATCAAGCAATTTCAGGAGCGGTGTGACACCGACTGCGTTGTTCATATTCGATTCAGGGTTATGGACGACGCTCGTTTTCGTCGTTGAGAGGATATCCATCTCGGCTTCATCCACATGGACACAGTGGACGAAGATGGATTTCTCGCCTGTGAGGTTTAGCTTGTGCAACCGATTCACGGTTGGGACCTGATACTTGCTTAACGAATCGGCGCGATCGGCGGCATCCTCAGCGACATGGATGTGGCAGCCAACTCCAGCATCTTTAGCGATCCCCGCGCACTTCTCTGCCGTCTCGTCCGAAACGGTGAACGAAGCGTGCAGTCCCATCATCGCTGTAATTTGTCCATCACCCTTGCCAGTTTTCTTGATGAAGCGTTCGTTCTCGGCGATTCCGCCGCCCTTTACATTGCGATCCGAGACTTCGTAACACAGCGAGGCACGCAATCCCGCTTGGCGGACGGCAGCCTCGATCATGTCCAGCGATCCATCCTGCATGGAAGGTGAGGCATGGTGGTCGATGACCGTGGTCGTTCCGTTGCGTATGCATTCGATGAGTGGAATTTGAGCAGAAAGTGTGAGGTCTTCTGCGTCGAGTGCCTTGTCCACTTTCCACCACAACCGTTCAAGAATTTCGACGAAATTGGCAGCTGGCTCCCCCGGAATTGCCATTCCACGCGCCATGGTTGAGTAGAAGTGGTGGTGCGCGCAGATGAAGCCAGGTAGGATGAGCTTGCCGGAACAATCCACTGCTTCAGCCTTCGGAAATCTGGCTTTCATCTCCATGGACGAACCGACGGCGGTGATCTTCTCGCCATCGGTGACGACTGCCGCGTTCCACAACACGAGATTCTTCTTGCCGAGCGTGACGACAATTCCATTCTCAAAGCGTGTAGCCATAAATGATCCTTTCTTGGTAACTACTCAGGCATAAATTGAGTCAAATGTCATTAAAAGAATAGGAGGAATGATTCTAGTATAAATGCGACTAATTATGGATAATGGAGGTCATGGAACCATATCAACTTCCAAACGA
>Ga0172371_10000058_pt1 | contig 134432 bp, 128 predicted proteins | sample Lak12m_FD_114543 | JGI IMG/M metagenome (GOLD analysis project Ga0172371, IMG submission 114543) | Freshwater microbial communities from Kabuno Bay, South-Kivu, Congo - kab_022012_12m | ecosystem: Environmental > Aquatic > Freshwater > Lake | place: Democratic Republic of the Congo...
CACCTGCTCCGAAGGTGGCACCAACGAAATCAAGGAAGCGATTCCCAGAGAGAACCTGAATCGGGTGGTGGTCGCTTCGTGCACACCGCGGACTCATGAGCCGCTTTTCCAGAGCGCTTGCGAGGAAGCGGGCCTGAACCCGTATCTGTTTGAAATGGCCAATATCAGGGACCAGTGTTCGTGGGTCCATATGAAGGAAAGTGAAAGAGGCACTGCAAGGGCGCAGAAGCAGATCGCAATGGCGGTGGCGAAAGCCGCGCGGCTCCGACCGCTCAGTCGGATTCAGCTGAGCCTCTTCCACAGGGCCGTCGTGATTGGCGGCGGTGTTTCCGGAATGTCCGCAGCTATGGCTCTCGGCAACATGGGGTACGAGGTGGACCTGGTGGAAAAACAGGATCGCCTTGGGGGCCTCCTCAATGATCTGAATCTGATATTGCCGACTCATGAGCCTCCCTCCAATCTGGTATCCGAGCTTGTGGGCCGACTCGAAAGCAATCCCAAAGTCGTGGTTCATACCAATGCCGAAGTGAAGGCGGTCGAAGGATACGTTGGCAACTATAGCGTGACGGTGGCGGAGAACGGCGCGGAAACTAAGGTCGATGCGGGAATCATCATCGTGGCCATAGGAGCGCGAGTTCTCAAGCCCGAAGGACTTTTCGGGTACAACGGCGCCGATGTAATCACTCACCTGGAACTTGAGGCCATGCTTAAGCAAGGGCGGCCCGATGCAATGCACGTTGTGATGATACAGTGCGTCGGTTCCCGTTGCGAAGAGCGAACATACTGTTCACGCATCTGCTGCATGACAGCGGTAAAGAACGCTATGCTTCTCAAGGAGAAAGACCCAGCCACACAGGTGACCATCCTATATCGTGATATGCAGATGTATGGCGTGGAAAATGAGGACATGTTCCGGAAATCCAAAGAAATGGGTGTCCGCTATGTGACCTACGATCCCGCGCGGCCGCCGGTGGTCGAATCGGGGCTTGTTAAAGTCTATCACCTCCGCATGGGCAAAGATGTCAAACTTCCTGCGGACCTGGTGGTGTTATCTACGCCTCTCATTACGCAACCGGATGCCGGGGCCATATCAACCATGCTCAAGGTGCCGTTAAACGCAAACGGCTTTTTTCTGGAAGGTCATGTCAAGCTCAAACCATTGGATTTTGCAACGGATGGGATTTACTTGTGCGGGAACGCTCGCTTTCCATCGACTATTCGAGAGGCTTTGGCTCAAGGCCTGGGGGCGGCTTCCAGGGCCGCCGGGGTGTTGTCGAAGGACGCGCTGTTCACCAGCGGAATTGTCGCTGACATAAGCCCTGAAACATGCTGCGGCTGCCAAGGATGTATCGGCGTGTGCCCATACGGGGCGATTAGCTACATGGAAGATCGGGGCATTTGCGAAGTGAACAAAGTTCTTTGCAAAGGTTGCGGAGGTTGCGCTGCAACGTGTCCGTCGGGTAGCGCGAGGCTTGACGGATTCTCCAACGAACAGATCTATGCGCAAATTGAACGCGCCCTCAGCGCGTGAACTATAAAGGATCAGTTATGTCTAACGATCAATTTGAACCCACCATAATAGGCTTTCTCTGCAACTGGTGCGCATACGCGGGAGCAGACCTGGCTGGGGTCAGTCGCCTTCAGTACCCGGCTAATCTTCGAACCATCCGCACGCTTTGTTCAGCGACTGTAGGACCTCACCAGATTCTGAAGGCATTTCAAAAAGGCGCGGACGGCGTTTTTGTCGGTGGGTGACACGTCGGTGATTGCCATTACCTGTACGGTAATTACATGACGGCTAAGAGAATCAATTTTATGAAGCAACTCCTGGAGTTTTCCGGTATTGAACCGGAGCGTTTGCTGCTCAAATGGGTTTCCTCGGCCGAGGGGCCTCGTTTCGCTCAGGTGGTGACCGAGTTTGTGGAAAAAATTAGAAGCCTGGGGCCGTCCCCTCTGCGTCAGCCGGACAAGTTTGAACAAACCGGCTAATGGATTTCGGCCGAGTCAAACCCTCGCACAAGCACGAATAATTTGCCTAACGGGAAAATGATATGATCGAACAGGTGAAACAACACGTAAAGGCGCTCCTGCAAGACGGCGCAATAGGAGCTTTTGTGGGCCTCAAGGACCGGGACGGGAATATAGCCCCGCACATCTATGAAAAGGCTGAGGAACTGGATAACGGCTTCAGCATAGGAGATCGCGGAGCGCCCGGTGATTCCAGATATCCCCTGGCGAGAATCCTTATGACCGCTTCGAGTCGATACCCGGACACGGTATTTGGTGTCCTGTTGCGAGGCTGTGACGAACGTGCTTTAAACGAGCTATTACGGTGGAATCAGGCCTCAGCTTCAGACAAGATTAAGCGCATAGGGATCGCCTGCCCAAAGGAACTCGCTCAAAAGCATGAATGCCGCAAACCTTACCCCGACGAATTCGTCGCCGGCGAAAAAGCGGAACCGGTTGCCAATGCCACTGTTGCGGATATCATGGCAAGAGATCTGCCTGCACGGCTCTCCTATTGGGCTGAGGAATTCAACCGCTGTATAAAATGCTACGGATGCCGGGATGTCTGCCCGGTTTGTTTCTGTAACGTCTGCACTTTAGAGGAAGACAGCCTGATACGAACGGGAGATCTTCCACCGGAAAATCCGATGTTTCATCTGACGCGAGCGGTCCACATGGCCGGGAGATGCATCGACTGCAATCTGTGCACAGAAGTCTGTCCCGCCGAAATACCGCTGCGGACGCTTTACAAGAAGGTGGCGGAAATCGTACGGGATGAATTTGACTATATTACCGGTGAGCCCGGCGCCGGAAAGTCTCCTCTCAACATTCTTGGACCAGCCCCAGGTCACACTGCGGCAAACGATTGAGCGCGGCCCACACCTATTAAGGCCAACCCGCGGCTGTCCGGATCCTTTTATGGAAGTAACGCCTAAAAGAGCCAATTTTGTATTACTCGATGATAGCATAGTAATTGAGTGCCCGTTCTGCGGCAGGACTTTGATTAGGAGCAATTACAGGCGAATAGGACAATTGTTTAATCATATAGGGGCCCCTCCGGGCAAATTATGTTCCAAATGCGGAGGCGTAGCCATACTCCAACTCGGTTCAAGGACCAGGCAAGAGGTTCTCTCGAAAATAGAGCAGATGAAATCGGACAAGAAACGCGATTCAGACGCTCCGCGGGGAGAATAGCGTCGGTTGGATTGTTCCCGAAATCTGTGGCCGGCAGGGACACCGGCCTATCAAAGCAGGTAGCGACCGGCCCCGGCGCCGGTCGAATTGGGATTTCATACCGATTCTCAAAAGTTTTGCACCCATAGTCGATACGCATCGGAGCTGATGCAGAGTGGTGGGACAGGCTTCCAGCCTGTCTATTAAGAAAATGACGGGCAAGATGCCCGTCGCCACCAAATCCTTCTTCTTTTTCGCGATCATTTTTGAGAATCCCTACAAAAGCAATGTGCAGAAAAATCGAGGAGACATATCGTGCTCACTCCGGAAAACACCATCCTGGTTATGATTGATATTCAGGAAAAACTCACCCGCGCGATGCTGGATAAAGAAGCGCTCGTAGAAAATGCCGCAAAGATAGTGAGCGGAGCGAAAATCCTGGAAGTCCCTATTATACGCACTGAGCAAAACCCCAATGGGCTTGGTCGAACAGTTCCGGAACTGGAAGAATTGCTGGTCGATGTCGAGCCGATCACCAAATTGAGCTTCAGTTGCTGCGGCGAGCCTCACTTCATGGAAGCATTGCAGAAATTTGGGCGCAAGCAAATCCTCATAGGCGGCATTGAGTCCCATGTTTGCGTTTATCAGACGGTCTTGGATCTTGCTTCTTTAGGCTATGAGGTCCAGACGCTGGCCGATGTCGTGTCTTCCAGAACAGCGGAAAACAGGGACATCGGCCTTGAACGGTGCCGGGAAGCAGGCGCGTCGATCACCAGTGTAGAAACTGCTTTGTTCGAAATGCTCCGAGCCGCCGAAGGCGATAAATTCAAACAGATGCTAAAAGTCGTGAAGTAACTTTATTATTTCGCTTCCAGCAACTCAACATCGAAAATCAGTGTAGCATTTGGCGGGATGACGTTCCCCGCTCCATTCGCTCCGTATCCCATGGCGGGGGGGATCGTAATTATGGCGCGAGTACCCACTTTCATTGCAGCGAAGGCTTCGTCCCATCCGCGGATAACCTTGCCCGCGCCGAGTATGAAGCTGAACGGCTGTCCCCGGTCCCTTGAGCTATCAAACTTGGTCCCGTTAGGTAACGTGCCTGTATAGTGAACCACCACTGTCTGGCCTTGCCTGGGCAAAGGTCCCTGGCCTTCCTTTACTATCTCAATTTTGACGCCGCCGGGTGTCATAGCAGTCCTCCCCGATGCTTCTAACATTGTGGCAGCAACGAGCATGATGAGCGAGCAAAAAGCTGCAATTGTCACAAATCGCTGTTTCAATAACTGCTCCTCCTTTCTTCAAAGCATGTGAACCTGAGCTTGTAGCAGGCCGGGGCTCAAATGTCCAGGCGGTCACGTCAAGGTGATATTATAATTCTGAAAGTTTTTGTCTCCGCGACTTCTTTTTCCCAGGGGCGCTTATTCCTGAAGTTGATTGAAGTCTCGCCTTTTCTGATGGGACGAAAAGTAAAGGTTGTGACGCCACCAACCCCAACGTAAGTTTTGGGTTTTGACGGGTCGCGTTGATGGCTTTCCTTCACTAGTGTCAGGAAGCTATTGTCATAAGAAGCTCCCCATTTATAGCCGGTGCTCGGGTTAGCCTTAAGCTTTATATGAAATGGCTTGTTTAAAGTGACCGTTTTATCCTCAGCATCTGCTCGGGAACCAGCGGGCGCCAATAACAAAGAAAGCGCCATTAAAAGCAATATTCCCCAATATCCAACAGAACTCTTGAACCAAGCGCCGCGCTGCATCATGTTCCATCTCCTTGTGAGTTATACCGGTTCTCAAAAGCACTGTCTCTTTCACTTGGCACGTGACAGACGGAAATGATGGTTTGGGCGCCACTGCTGGCTTGGCCAGCAGCGCAAAGATAGAACACACTGCTGGACAAGCCAGCAGTGGCGCCCACAAGTCAATCTGTGATTACTTTCGAGAACTCCTATATTACGTCAATAAAGCGATGTTGATTTTTTGATCCCAGGTAAGGTTCCTACGCGCTTTTTTCGGCGTTTTCAAGATTTCTCTTGGCCCTGCGCAATATCTCGCGGACTTCGTCGTCGGACATGTCGTGAAAATCCGTATAAAATGAGGCTACGGCAAAAGAATTCGAAGCTTGGGTGATGAGGCAATAAATTTCATCGAAATAAGGTTGCGCTGCGCTAATTGAACTACGCGGCGAGACCGGCACGCACAGTATTAGACTTTTCGGGTTCTGTTTCCGGACCATATTTGCTGCCGCAATGGCTGTATAACCGGTGGCAAGACCATCATCCACAAGATACACATCCATACCTTGCACGCATGGCGGAGAATCATGTCCGACATATTCCCGCGCGCGGCGGCGCACTTCGCGGAGCACTTCATCGGTGATGGATTCTATCTGCGAGTCTGAAATGCGCATATATTTCAACATGCTTTCGTTCAGTATTCGACTTCCGTCAATGGCGACCGCGCCGAATCCCATTTCCGGCGATCGAGGCGTAGGGAGTTTTCTCACCAGAGCCAGTTCGAGGGGCGCCTTGATCCTTGCGGCAATGGGCTCGCCAACAGGCGCCCCACCTCGGGGAAGGGCTAAGACAATGGAGTTCTCCTGCGGCTCGCGATTCAAGAATTCAGCAAGCGCAACTCCCGCATCGCTACGGTTGCGGAATTCCGGGAACGGCCATAAAACCTGCTTCTTAATATAAACAGGTTCCACCACACTTTGAGGTTTCGCTTGAGCGTTCACTTGAGCCCTCCAGCGACCTAACGCGAGGTTGAGATTTCTCCACCATGTCACCACGAGGCTTACTCTTAGCTCTTTGTCAAGGCCGATCCGCTCAGGCGGCTTGCCGCAATCGGGAATTCAAGTCGTTCAAAAGATTTACGAGATTGACCGATTTGTCTCGCAGCCGGTCCGGATTCGGCATTTTTCCCAACCGCATCAATTCTTCAATCACGTCCATTTCCTTTTCCCGATTGTTAGCCGCTGCCGCATGAACCTGATTAGCCCTCACATAAAATGCGATGAAATCCAACCTGGCTGAATCGCCATGAAAAATGATTTCATCCCATCGCTTTGCGTGCCCCACATAACGGAAATACAAGCCGACCTGGTTTGTCCAGAAAAAGGGCACGCCCCGGTATGGGGTGTCTATGCCCGCCATGTTGCGTCCCGCCACAAATCCCTGTTGTTCGGCAGTGCGCCAGTGTTCGATTCTCACTTCTTCACCGGTGCGCCACTCAGCGAAAGTCGCTACGTCCCCGGCGGCAAAGATGTCCGGTCCGGCTCGGAAATGATCGTCCACTCTTATGCTTCCGTCTGGCATCAGCAGGCCGCTGTCGCGAAGAAAATCAGTGGCAGGGGTCACTCCTACGCCCAAGACAACCATGTCCGCTTTGATCCGGTCGCCATTCTTAAGAACTACAGTTTGCACGTCCCGTTCGCCTTCGAATCGGTCTGATTCTGCCTGGAATTTGAAATCCACGCCGTTGCGCTCATGCAAATTCCGGAACATCTTGCCCAATTCCGGACCCAGCGCCGCTTCAAAGGGAACCGCTTCCCGCGTGACTACCGTTACACACTTCTTTCGCTCACGAAAAGCATTGGCCGTCTCCATGGCGATGAAACCTGAGCCTACGATTACTATATTGTCGGCTTTTTCACTTGCCTGGAAGATTTTGTCGGCGTCGTTGAAACTGCGCAAAGTGAAAATATTTTCCAAATCAGCGCCTGGTATATCAAGCCTGCGTGGGATACCTCCGGTTGCTATCAGAGCTTTGTCATAGCTTATGCTCTCCCCGTTTTCGAATGAGATCACCTTCTTGGCGATATCAACTCCAATTACTTTCGTTTGGAACATTAGCTCAATATCATGCTCTCGGTAAAACTCTTCAGGTCGGAGCTGCACCGCGGCTTCATCGGATTTGCCTTCCATAAATTCCTTGCTCAATTGAGGTCGATCGTAAGGAAGTCGGTTTTCATGAGTTATCATGACTATCCGGCCCTTGAATCCATCCTCACGCAAAGTCTGCGCTGCGGCGTTTCCCGCGGCTCCGGTTCCGATGATGACAAACGTCCGCTTGTCGGCTTCAGGATCGAACTTTGTCATATGTGGCCCTCGGCTTCCTTCAAACGGCTCCGGTACTCGCACGATTACGTCTTCTCCGTCAATTCGCACCTCGAAATGGGCCAGAGCGTCGAGGGAAGGGGGCTCTTTCAAATTCCCGGACCTCGCGTCATAAGCGGCATGATGCCAAGGGCAGACAATTCTGTCCCCGCTCAGAATACCTTCATCCAGCGGAGCCCCGTAATGGGGACAGAGACCCCCTATAGCATGGATGTTACCTTCAATCTTGACGAGCAGGATTTTCTGATCCTCCGCAATGTCGAAGGATTTCATTTCACCTTCATTCAGATCATTAATATTTGCTGCGACAATGTCCTTGAAGTTCATATCAAGTTCTCCTTGGTCTTCAGAGCGCGGCCGCGCCGCTGAAGCGCGCTTCCTTTATCTTTATTGATGCCAAGGAGACTATTAGGTCGCGGAATAAATTAACCGTGAAACCAAAACGTGCCCCTACGTGGGCAAAGAGTGTCAATGTGATTCCCGTAGGGGCGGACCTGCGTGTCCGCCCAGGGGCAGACGCATGGGTCTGTCCCTACACAAGGCCCGGCGGATGGGCATCGGAAACTGTTGCAGGATCAAGACTCCCTCAAAATGCGTGGGACATCCCTACAGATAACGGTTTTATTTCGTCGGGAGCACGGTCATCCTGCGGCCTTCCGTTTTGCCGAAGCGTTCCGGATTATACATGAGAGAAATTCTGGACCCTCTCATCCAGAAATCCCCCTCAGTTACAGCTCTAGCAAGATATGAGTACCTGTATTGGCCGCTCCAAGTCCGATTCTTGAAAACCCGTACCCCGTCATCTCGGAATTCCATGTACGTAGGGGTGAAATCGGCAAAACCTTCTCTCCAGCTTGGTCCTGCGCTTCGGCGGCTCTCTCCGGCCCCTTCAGTCGCCAGTTCCGAATTGACAGGCACGAGACCCGCGGGAACAGGGTCCTCCAACGCCAGGTATTCAAAAGTGTCGTAGGATCTTTGTTTCGATCGAGAAAGTATCCCTATTTCGAGAGTCACCCGTAACACGTCACCGACCCGGATTTCATCCTTGCCGTTCAGGTTCTCAATCTTCTTGTTCAGAATGAAACCTTTATTCAACGCCGAGGGATCAGTGGCTAAATCCGGATAGGTCACAGAAAGGTTATAATTGACGAGTTCTTTCGAAGCTTCGGTAATATGGATCTTTCCTTTATCGAGGAACCTGCGAGGATCGACTTCCACGAAGGCCGCCGCGTCCGAAACGGTGACTTCCACAGGCTTCTCTCCACCCAGGTCTATCTTCAGCTTGACGGTCTTGGGCTTGCCCACATCTTTGCCCCGGTAATACTTGCTTAGAGCCAACAGGCACCAGCCGGTGTCGGCCGTAGAAGTCCATTTTCCATCAGGTTGAAGACCCCTCAAGAGCATACCTGCCCATGAATCCGCTTTCTTGGCGGCGGTTCTCGATTCCACAGCGGCCATGAGGCATATGGCAATTTCGCGAGCGCTTGAAACATCGTAACTGGTCTTTTCCATATCCAGTTTCGGATCGAGGGCGTTTACCATATCGGCGATTTTTTTCTGCGGCAGGTACTGCGTCCACTTGGCCGCCAGTAGTAACAGTGCCTTAGCCTGATTACTCAGTGAATTGTAATCACGGAAGAAAGGTTCGAGTTCCGCAGGCGACATCATTTCGCCCATAGCAAGGTTCAGGATAGCATACTGCCTCGTCCAGCTTCTTTCTTCCGGACCGCTCGTTTCCTCTCCTTTGAAAACACCATCCCGGATGAATTTGAGGGCCCCTTTCAATCTCGCTTCAGGTACCTTGAAGCCTGCCTGATGCGCTTCTATGAGAGCAAATGTGGCATACATGCTCCCCCACCACGAGGTTTCGGCCCCACCCGGCCAGTAAGAGAAGCCGCCACCCTGAAGCTGCATGGACAAAAGCCGTTCGACACCTCGATTCAGGAACTGATCAACCTGTTCGATCTTTATTCCGGGGATTGTTCCGGTATTTACTAATTCTCTAATTCCCACCAGCGGTATGATCCCCGAACTCGTCTGCTCTACACACCCGTAAGGATAGTGCAACAAATATTTCAAGCCCGGAGCTATTCTGGCCCAATTGGTGGCGCTCAGGCTGAGGTATCCCTTGAAATCAGCAGGATTGATGTCGGCCGGGTTCAACTTCTTTAGGACATCCGGTAGATCCACGGATAAATCCGTTTTTCCCGAAAAGGAACCGATAATTACACGATTTACCGGGAGATAGCGGGAGTGGATGGGGAGGCTCTGTTCAATAGCGTCTTCATAAGTCCCGGCGGGGATAACGAACTTGCCTTTAAAACGGAACCATCCTTTTTCAATTCCGCTGGTGACCTCGGCCGCAGTCTTCAACACTGAGGTGGACCAGGGTTCGATTTTGGCGGAATCCTGAACAAGACTAACAGTCAAATTCTTCGAGCTTTCAGCGGTCAGGGTCGCTGCGCCTTTTTCAGCGGTCTTATTGTGCAGGACCACGGGAAACTTGAGCCGGTCTCCTGGTATGAGGAACCTGGGCGCCGACGGTTCGACGAAGAATTCTTTTGTCACAACCATATTGCGCTGGCCGGAAGTGAAACCCGCGGCCTTATCGCAGACCACAGCATAGACCCGGTACGCAGTAGTAGTGTCAGGGAGCTGAAACTCAACTGTTGCACGACCTGAAGTATCCGTAACAAGCGCAGGATTGAAATATGCTACGGGCCGGAAATCCTTTCTTATTTTCAAGCTTGCTGCAACTTCTCCGAAGCCCACATCACCACCGGTTAACGGGCGAGTGAACATACGCAGCAGATCCTGACTGACCAGCGCCAGACGAAGGTCACCTGAAAATACCGACAGGGGAAGATTGAAAAACGCGAGCGAGGAAAGGTCAGGAGTCTTGAATCGAGTGAGGGCCATTACAGCCTCATCGACCACGCACACGGCGAGTTCCGACGGAACGCCTTTCCCGGCTTGATCCATCACCTTAAAGGTAAGGGTCTTTTTCTCTGCCGGGCGCCCTTTGAGTTCCTTTTGATCCGGCTCAATGTCCAGCTTCAGTTTTTGAACTTCGCTCCGGACCGTTACGTCCGCGTAACCGAAATAAACAGTGGGAATATCCGTATCGGTTTGGGATGGATAAATGGGGTAACCAGCCCTTCCGGCGGAAGCTATCAGCGAGACATACACATTTGGTTGCATTTGTTCCGAGGCGTTGAACTGGTAGTTACCCTCCGTCCCGTTGACGTCTATAATCTTGTATTCGAGCACTCCTGCCTTTTCAAGGGTTATCAGGCACTTCTTGACCGCCCGGGGGGTGTGGAATTCAATCCGCACTGGTTCGCCGGCCCGGTACTCTTTCTTGGACATGGAAACCAGGACCTGATTCCCGGTGCGAGTCTCCTTTTCAGCTTGACGCCTTATCCAATTGTCGTAATCGTCCCACCCGACCTTGAAGAGGGTTTGGCTTGAATATCGGCTGGCCTTGTCTTCATAGGTGAAAGCGACAAGATAGTCTCCATAGTCGTTGAATTCGGTGGAAAACTGCGCTTCTCCATTGAGGATGGATTGTTGAGATGTGAGAGTCTTCATCCATCCTTCTTCCCACAGGTCCTTCAGATTGCCCGCCTCGTCTCGTTTTTGGGTATACAAATATTTCTTTTGCATGATACGGGCTTCGATTTTCCCTTGCTGGATCTTCTTGCCCTGCTGGTCCACCACAATTATCTTCATCGAAGAAGCATATCCGGTCTGAACCTGCCTCGGATGCAACGGGATGCCCACCAGACAGCGAGGTTTGGGATTGTACGTGGTCACCTCTGTGGCGGGCTCTCCGTCTATATCCAGTACAGTGGCGGATACGTTCACGCCGTAGATCCCTGTGAGCAGACGCTGGTCGAGCGGTATAGTGAGGTTGAGTTTACCCTCCGCATCGAGCATTGTTTCACCCGACTCGAGAAATAACGTGGAGTCATCCTCATTTCCGAACAGGTAGGCATCCAGCCCCTCGACCTTGTGGACGGACGGCGTCAGAGTAGCTTTCCACCGGACCTTGGCATGTTTGACAGGGCCGCCCGTATAGTATTCGCCCGTGACAATCACTGACAGGAATTCTTCTCGCTCCTCCAGTGAGATGTACTCTTTGTTGACGCGTTCGCCGGTTTTTACTGAGAGCGAGACAAAATGCCTGGGTCTTTTGTATTCCTGGACCATAAAAGTCCTCGTGAATTCGTCTTTCTTGTCGTCGGGCCGTGTGATCGTCGCCTTCAGTGTGTACGCGCCTACAGAGAAAAAAGTCTCAAGAAGCAGCGAGTCATAGCATGTTCCGAATTCGCTCAGCGTAAGCTCTTTACTGTAAACAACATCCTGTCGCGGTCCCACGATTTCCAATTTCGCCTTTTCGCCTGTAGGCGAGACTATGCGGTTTTCCTTGTAAGCCCTGGCGACAAACTTGAAATGTACGGTTTCCCCGGGACGGTAAACTCCTCTTTCCGTGAAAAGATAGCCTGTTCGGGCATCAGGTGTTTCTCGGAGGTCCTGAACTTGAGTGACGCCAAACGGTTTCAGGCGATACTGGTTCAATTCAATAAAACAGGCGTCCGAAGCCGTTGCAGCGACGGCCGACGTGACCTGGGAAGCGCTCAACGGCCGACTCGAAACGCCGGTTGCCTCCGCTCCTACCGTGATGGATGGGAATTTCTTCCCGTCTTGCACAAAGACAACCCCATTCTGATCGGTTTTACCTATTGAACTTGCAACGCCGTTTGATTGAAACAAGAGCAAGTCAACCCCTGAAACAGGTTGCCCGGTGTGTACCGAAGTTACCCAGAGCAGCAGGTTTTTAGACGATATCTTATAGCTGACAGATAAATCGGTGATCTGGACAAGTTTTGAACTCTCACCCTTGACCTTTCCGTCTGGGTCGGAGAGAGAACTCATCCAGATTCCGCCGCGTTCCGGCTGAGGACGAAAAGAGAGAGGAAGAGAATATCCGTACACGTTGTCTTTGGCTTCCGGAGCAAAGAAGGCTTCCGACGCGTCCGAAAATTCTCCTAAGAAAACTGGCGCAATCTTTCCGCTTTTGGCAAGGTCTTCGAGAACACGGCTCTGATCCGGGGAGCCTATTTTTAGTGACCGATCGTTTCTGGCCATTGCAGCCGCTATTGACGGAGCCAGATATGGCGGTATTCTAGTCAGCTTGAGCCTTACTTTTGTGACATCCGCGAGCTTCAAAGGCAGAAGTTGACGGCCTTTCAGTTCCACTGCGGATCTTTCCGTGCGCACCGAGATCTCAGGCTTTATCCCTGGGCCTTTAAATTTGAATTCCTTCCTGGCCAGGACCGATGAGCCGCCATTGACCACCGAAGGCGCTACAATAAGCAGGTACTCCCGGTCGACATCGAAATCGCCTTTAATCCTATATCTGGTGTCCCCCAGACGTGAAACCGTGAGGTTAGGGACAGCCGGTTGAAGCTTGATAGCCCCCATAAGCTCTTCTTCCTCCACCGGGTTGGACAGGGTCAGATTCAGTCCTTTATCAGCTTTTGTTTTGTAGTAAGTCCCGAAAACTGTTACATGTATCGTTTGGGTGGAGAGAAACTGATAGGCGAATTCTCGCTGCAATAGCAGTCGCCCGGACGCGTCTGACAAGCCCTTCTCAATAGTTATCTTTACTGATCCCGCTTTTGATGGAACTCTGACTGGGACCAGCCTGAATTCTCTCATCATACCGGTGGCCTTTTGCTCGCCTCCAGGGGCGAACAACTCGAAACTCTCTGCCGCGCCGTCCATGGTCACTTTGGTCGAGTTCGACAAATTTGTAGCGAACACCGGATGGCTAAATCTCAATATGACCGCCCATTGGCCGGGCTTTTCTCCTTGGAAAAACGGATCGCGACGCACAGACAGGCTCAGTTCATCAGCGTTGCCGGGACAAGGAATCAACAGAAATAAGAACATAACTAATAGACCGACACTCAGTCCGCTCCGCACAGAAGTCTTCATGTCACACCTCTAAGAAAAACAAAATTGGCAGTCATTGATTAGTTTGAGCAATTCCCCCCGGGGACAGGTCTGGTTAAAGATTTTGTGATATTCGAAATATCCCAAGTAATTCACATAGATGGCGTTAAGTAGATCAAGGATAGTGAATCCTCTACTGCGAAAGCCAGCCAGGACCGAAACCAGGTTCGGCAGAAACCCTGCACAATCTTCCGGCATCGGATCACGAACAATTGTCACGTATTTTATTGTGGCCTAATCTGTCTGAGGTTTGTATAAAAAAATGAGGGTAAACCCAGTTTTTTGACAATACAAACCCGAATGGGCCCTCTTCAGGTGGGGACCCTTTGCAACTATATTAGGGACTGGAGGTCGGTCGACATGGAACTTGACGATATCAAGATTTCCCAGGCAATCATTAAGAGGTACTCTGAAAAACTCCTGGATAGCCTCGAATCCGATGTCGTGGTCGTCGGTGGAGGCCCAGCCGGTTTGGCGGCAGCGTATTATCTGGCCAAGGCAAACAGGAAGGTCATCCTTCTTGAGAGAAGGCTTTCCATAGGCGGCGGCATGTGGGGTGGCGGGATTATGTTCAATGAGATCGTGGTGCAACGCGAAGGGAAGGAAATCCTGGACGAATTCGGCGTCCGCACCATCGAAGCTGATAAGGGCTATTACTGCGCGGACTCGGTGGAAACGGTCTCTACCATTTGTTCCACGGCCTGCAAGGCTGGAGCCCGAATTCTCAATTTGATCAGCGTCGAGGACGTCATGCTCATAGAGGATCGCGTTAGGGGCCTGGTCATCAACTGGACCGCGGTGGAAATGGGCGGCCTACATGTCGATCCCATAACGCTCCGGACCAACTATGTGGTGGACGCGACAGGTCACGCGGCAGAGGTGGCCTGCATTATCCAGCGGAAGAGCGGTGCAGCCCTGCTCACACCAACCGGAATGGTCATGGGAGAAAAACCAATGTACGCGGACAAGGGCGAGAGCACCATTGTGGAGAACACTAAAGAATTCTTTCCCGGTGTATTTTGCGCCGGCATGTGCTGCAACGCTGTTTTCGGCGGACCGAGAATGGGGCCGATATTTGGCGGTATGCTCCTGAGCGGTCGTAAGGTCGCAGGTATTGTTGATCAAAGACTTCAAGAAAGGGTTTGAGAGACGATCACACATTGCGCGAGGCCAAGCCGGACTCATTGAGCTTTAGGACACATGCCGATGGAACCCGATGAAAAAGTGGAGAGGGGAATCCCCCGAAAATCGAGCGGACCACTGAGGCTTTACCAGGACGGGGAGGCGCTCTTCGTAACCGGCTTCGGTTTATGGATACCGGTCGAGAACAAAGAGCAGGGCCTGAAGCTCATTGCTGAACTCGAAGATCAGGGTTACCGGATCTGTTACTGAAATCGCCCCCCAGGCGCCGCCATCTCGAAGCCTAGTGTCTCTCCAGTAACGCTACCGCAGCGGGAAGACTTGAGCCGGATGGCGGCGGCTTGAACACATAGGTCCTCAGCAGCGCGAGGCCATAAGCCGCCAGCAATACCAACGCCACGAAAAATATGGTGAAGATTTTGAGTTTTCTGATTCTCATTGTTGTCACCTCTTTTTTATACCAGTTCTCAAAAGTTCTGCCTTTTTCAGTTGACATGTGACAGACGGGGATGATGGTTTGGGCGCCACTGCTGGTCAAGCCAGCAGTGGCGCCCGTAAGTCAATCGGTGATTTCTTTCGAGAACTCCTGTAGCTGTTCCAATTCGGGCCTAAAGCAAAAATTGCTCAGTGCGAATGCGGCAATACGAAACTCCCATCGATCGCAGATCCCGAATTACGATCTTGGTCAATCCGGGCGGCGCGCAAACGTAATAACCTGTTTGATCGCTTCTCTGACCGATCAACCGTGTAAGCTTTTCTCGATCGAGATGGCCCGATTCGCCCGACCAGCCGGCTTCCGGGCTGCTAATGATGTGAATCACCCTTAAGCGAGGCTTTGCGCCGGACTCGATCTCGGCCAGTTCAGACCTAAATGCTATGTCTCTTTCGGTCCGATTGGCGTACAGTAGCAGAGCCTCCGCTTCTTTCGCCGTATCCCGCATGTGTCGGATCATACTCATTATCGGCGTTATCCCGATTCCTCCCGCGATAAACACGAAATCTTTGTCCTCCGGATACATTGTGTAGCAAAAGCGACCGAACGGTCCCTCTTCGAGAGCAGTATCGCCAATTCGTGTCTGCCCTATGGTAGCGGTGAAATCTCCGGACTCTTTTATTGTGGAGCTTATGAAATCCTTATTCGCAGGGCTTGAGGAAATGGTCCAATGGTGTTCCTCAACCGGTAATTCCCCTGATCGTTGGAGCGTCAGAAAGTGAAACTGACCCGGGTGATAGTCATATATGCGTTGGCCATTCGGCGGAGCGAACTTGACCGTCCAAACGTTGTGTGTTTCTTGATCTACCCCTATAACCTTGTATGGGGATCGCTCCAACTGCCTGGGTTTCAACACCTTGTGATGAGCATACGCGAAGATTGTGAGGGCGAAAAGCGCCAGCCAGAGGAGGCGCATAGCAATCGGATCCATATCGTACGCAGTAAACCAACTATGGACGAATGCGCCCGTCAGAATGAGCACTCCAAGCACATTGTGCGTACGTCTCCATTGTTCAAATGTCAGCCCCAGGGTCCCATACCATAAGCTTATGATTACATGCAGAATCAGCAGTAACAGCGTCACTTTCCCGACCCATACGTACCAGGGCTGATTGAGACTCGTAAGTAGCCCCCATCCGGCCCCGCCGTAAGCCATTCCAAGAGGGTGCGCTAGGAGCAGAAAGACAGCGAATACCCCCACATACTGGTGGAATCGAATCACTGCGTCAAAGCCGAAGGGTCTCTCGAGCCATTTCCAGCGAGAGGCGAGCACCGGTTGAAGCGCTATGATACCGTACGCCGCGAACGCAAAACCCGTGGCGACATCGTGCAAGACGGTCATCTCGCTTTTCATCCGCAGCGCGGCCACAAACAATAACGGACTGAGAGTCACCACAGCGTAAAATAAAGTCAACATGAAGCCCATAATGTTTTCTCCAAGAATGGAATTGTTCCCCCCAACGGGCAATCAGTTGTTGTAATGGTGTTGTGCGTTGACCGGTTTGCGATATTTGACTTCTCAACAGTGGCGGACTCGCTGGAAGCCGGCCGTCTTGTCAATTAATTCCATTTTATGTCTTCCTAAATAAACATCCGCATTTCTTTAGATATATCTGGTGCCTCGATACTGCTGTTACTGATCACGGTTTACTAGTTCCGACAATTGGCTGTTCCCGAAGTTCGCTCAACATTGCTCTGTAATGAATTTTCAGGCGCCCGCGATTGCTCTATTGTAGTAATCCAGGTCCATCAAGACCTGGTCCCAAGATCGTGATCTCGATCATTTATTCCTGATCGACATCCTTAAAATCGGCCTGTTTCATGTCAGCGCCAATTTTATGCAATTCTTGGCTTACTTCTTTCAGAAAGCGCTTCAAGAGCATCTTGTGTTCATCTCGGTACGATACGAGGAGCGTCATCGTATGTGAAAGCGGCTGAGCCCGCTCCGCGGGGTTGACGCCGAGGTTCCGCGCAAGGGGCTGAAGTTCCTGAATTATCTCATTCACGCTCTGGTATCTCGCATCAGGATTCTTCTCGGTGGCTCGGAGAAGAAACTTGCAGAGATCCTCAGGTAAATCAGGATCCAGCGACCGCGGGTCGGGCGCCTCACAATCCAGATGCTGCCTGAACACCGTCGCTGCATCCATACCGCCAAAGGGGCGCTGTCCAGTCATCATTCTGTAGCAGACCATCCCGAGAGAATAGATGTCCGATCGCCCGTCTACTTGGCCACGCCGGATCACCTCAGGGGCTAGATAAAGGGGAGTCCCGTGCACTTCGTGGCCCATGAGGGTTCCGGGCGGTCCGGCTAATCCAAAGTCCAAGATTGTGACTTTGTTGTCATTTTGGATCATGATGTTTTCAGGCTTGATGTCGCGATGAACGATTCCCCTTTCGTGAGCATACCCAAGACCAGCGCACACTTGCAGCAGCACATTCAAAGACTCGGCGGGAGATAGCTTCCCGGCGCCTGCAATAAGTTTGTCGAGAGGGGCGCCTTGGATATACTCCATCACAATGAAAACGGTACGATAGAGCCGTTCGACATCGTAAACTTTTACAATGTTCACGTGGTTGAGAGTGGCTATGATCTTGGCTTCGCGTTCGAACTGGTCCATAAACGACGAATCCATCGCGAGTTTGTGCTTCAGCATCTTGATAGCGACAGACAGATCCAGGGTAGAGTGCGCTCCTCTGTAAACGATTGCGCAACCGCCGCTTCCAACAATCTCTTGCAGGCTGTACTTCCCAATGGTCCTTGCCGAGGTGATACTTGCGGCCTCAAGCCGATTGGCGACTATGCCCGTGAGAAACTCCCTCAGTTCCTTGTGCTCTTCGCAAATCTTGTCGAAGTCATCACTGTTAACTCGCCACAGCTCCATCTCTGTTTCTGCGTCAACGTGAGAGTTTCGATTCTCTCCTGTTACAACTGCCATCTCTCCGACGATGTCTCCCGAACCTAGAAGAGCCACTCGATATATAATGCCTCCCCTTTCATGGTTGACTGAGCACGAACCACTTCTGATTATGAAGAAGCTATCTCCTGTCTCTCCCTGCCGGATGAATCTCGCGCCTGACGGAACTTTCAGCCTTTCAATCGCAGAGAATAATCCTCGCCTTGCCTTCGGAGGAATTGCCTTGAACAATTCTATCTTCTTGACAAAGTCAAAATCCTCGCGGGAGATCCGCTGAACTGATGAGCCGTTTCCAGGGCCGTTCATTGCTACCTCTTTACTGTGGATTATCATGAATGGGCAGATTTTATCAATGAAATTCGCGATCTATCGCCTTGAGCCCCGCCCGGGAGGGGAGGCGAGGGGAAGAAGAGAAGAGCATCGGGGAAGATGTTTTTGCAAAAACACCCTCCCCGAAACCCCTCCCCAAAAACTCCTAAATGGCTGGCGGCAGTTCGAGGGGCCGATGCAGCAATCGTAGGGCGGTGGCCACCGGGATTTCGCCGACCATCGGCTGAGGCCATGAGAACCATGTCGGGCACGGCCCGACCCACCCTTGCTGTAATGAATTTTCAGGCGCCCCCGGTTGCTTCAAATCTAAGAGTAACCGAGGACCTGTCATTTCAAGACCTGACCGGAACCACAGCTCTTTCATGTCGGGAAATGAACTTCATTCAGCGAGATTACATCTGCGTTATTGGCGAGAATGCGAAGTCTCGTCCGAAGAAGCTTTTTGTCGCTTAAGCGTAGACTCGGAAATTAGTCCCAGATTGTTAAGTTTCTTGTAGAGACTTTGTAGGCCGCGAGCAGAGAGTTTGTACTGAGACATCAGCTCCCCATCTGTCATTCCATTGGAAAGACTCTTCAACACATCTGACGCATTAACTGTAACTCTCTTTGCATCTTGGGTTTCTAAAACCAAGCTGAGGTCCCTCCTCGGCGCCCGGATTCTTCGTTCAAGCGCTCTGCGGAACTCAAGCCCCTTGGCCTGTAATTTTTTATACAATTTCTTCAATCCTCTTGGTGACAGATTATGTTTCTTCATCAACTCCTTGTCTGACAAATTATTTTTAAGGTCACCCATTAATTCTCGTGCGCTGATCGTCAGCTTCGTAGGACGGGTCATCACTACGGTGATATTGGAAACTTCTACATAAGGTTGAATACGAGGATCTACATTCACGAATCTTACATACAGACCATGTCTTTTCACATTCTCATAGTAACGGGTCAGAGCGATCGTGAATTCCGAGCAGACTGACTTCACCTCCTCCAAATCGATCAAAATGCCTTTTTCCGGATTCGTACTGAGCCATTCCACAGTCTTATCCATAAATTCTTCCACATGCTTCTCTTTGACTTCGGATGTGCCAATCTTTAGTCGGAACAAATCTGTTTCTTCAGTCAATGAAAAAATCTGCTCCTCGCCATTAATAAGGCGCTTCATGCGGATGTCTCCTGACTCTCATTTGGATTTTTATTTCATGGAAGATTGTTCTAGCCTGTTTCTCAGGATACTGGATACAGCGACCGAGAATACGAGGACGCCGCCAAATTCTTATTGACCAGGATAACCGAGCGTACATCTAATTTGCGTGAAATAGAACGTTTGCCTTCGCCGAGACCGGTACATTGATACTATAGAATCGCCAAATTTGTCCAAGGGAAAGGCTCGGGTCCGACGATGGGGCCACCCATTAAGAGGCCCTGATCTGCCACTAGGTTCTTCGTATTATGGATCTCTCCCAATTTCCGATCAAATCATCTTGACATGCCCCCCTGAAGCAGCAGCGCTCTTCGCCGCAGTCATTGAAGCCTCTGTTGAAGCAATCAGAGTATCCGGCTCTGATCTGGGATTGATGAATCCGCTGCGTATAGTGTTTTCGTATACATGTGGGGCAGTACCCGTGGGAAATGTCAGACTCGGTTGCGTGAGGAGCACCCCACTCTATACCGCACAGAAGGCACTTGTATTTCAGCATCACTTTTCAACTCCTGAACCCGACTCCATTGCAGAGACCAGGAGCGCTCCTAGGGTTTACCCAATGCGGGGCAGTCAATAACGCCTTCCACCAAAAAATGCAAACTCATCGGGGCGAACGCGACGAGAATCCCCTATAGCATCCAATAACAATTGACAACAATTTGTTAACTCCTACATTGGGCGGAGCAATTCCTATACCATGTTCTACTTAGATAATTATCTTAGTAATATAAGCCAAGCTGACATATTATAACGGGATTGAATGGAAGTGATATGAGCCAAAAGCGCTCAGTTTGGAGACTACAATTGCAGATATTTAATCGAACCAGTTAGTTATGTCTGAGCCAATTCGGCTCCGCGCAGCCACTCAGATCATTCATAGAATGCTGTATGATTGGCCGGGACGGTAACACAAATTAAGTATGGTGTCGCCCGAGTTCGATCTATGAGGAGTAAGCGATAACTGCTTCAAACGCCTGGCCTCAGGGCACCTTCACACCACGATACTCTTTCCGCTCCAGCGGTACTACGTCTGTTGGTAATCCCCAGCTCTCGGCTCACGAGCTTTACTCTTCCCCTGAGACGGTAAGATGAGCCAAGAGCAGACTTGTTCCCGTTCGATCATGTATCAGGGGCAGTGCGAAGAAAGTCCAATACATCACGCAAACTCGCGGTGGCGACTGCCAGGCAACTGTCCGCGCCTCCGTAATACAGACGCAGTTCATCGCCCTGGAGAATCCAGCCACACGGGAAGACAACGTTGCCAACGTCGCCGGTTCTTTCGTAGGGCTCTTCAGGACCAAATATCCACTGACCAGTCCGCCTAAGCGCACGGGTGGGATCTTCTCTATCCAGCAAAGCGAGCCCGAGTCTGTAAATCCTCCCACCAACAGTCTCCCTCACCCCGTGATACAAGATCAACCAGCCCTCAGAAGTCTCAAGCGGCGGTGGAGAGAGTCCAATTTCGTTGGCGTCCCACCATCCGCCTCTTCTCGCAGTCAGTACGACTTGATGATCTCCCCAGTACTTCAAATCTTGCGAAAATGATATCCAGATGTGCTTTCCCAGGCTTCCAATCGCCGGCGCAGGTCTGTGTAAGATCGCGTATCTGCCTTTGAACTTGACTGGGAAGAGCGCGGCGTCTTTGTTCTCCGGAGGCATGGCAGGACCAATTCTCTGAAAATTGACAAAGTCTTTGGTCGAGGCAAGGGCGACCAGACGCCCGACTTCTGAATACGCAGTGTACGCGACAATCCAGAGTCCAAGGTCCTCTATCCAAGTTGTTCGAGGGTCCTCTATTCCCCACGCCTCTTCGGGCCATTCTTCGGGCTGCGGCCAAAATGTAGGCGAGCGATCAATTTCCCAGCCGGCGACTCCGTCGGCGCTGCGTGCGGCGCACAAATGGGAGATTCCCCTACGATCTTCTACTCTCACCAGCAGCAGGATCCGGCCATTTACCATCGTGGCGCCTGGATTGAAGACCGAATTTATGGGATATGGCCAGTCGCGAACCGTAAGAATAGGATTCGCCTCATACCTTTTGAATAGTTCGCGATAGCAGCTGCCCGGATCGTATCTCATGTGTCAGAATCCTCAGTCCTAGCCACCGGAACTAGAGTAGGAACTCGGCCGACTGCCCGGACGCGATGGATTCACGGACCATCCGAAAAAATCCTGATTTTCATTAGGTTAAAAACTTACTCCACTCTGATAACCTTGGTCAAGCGGCACCGGAAGCTGTCAGCAAGGAAGGCCGAAGAAACCGTTCCTTTTTCCGAGGCTCCCTGAGGCGGGAAGATGAGCCAAGAAAAGACTTGACCCCGCTCGTACTCTGGTGAGCAAGCGTTGAATATTACAATAAACACGTGTAGCATCCCACCATGCACGATTTGATCCAAATGATCGATTTGAAGTTGATTAGGGCTAACGAGCAGGTTGGCACACTTGCCGGGCAGATCAAGCAATGGATCTCGAGCGACCCGATCAAAACTAAATGCGAGTTGCGGGAAGGACGCCTCGGGTCTCGGCTAGTAATCGAACCTTTTTCAGAAACCCCGTTGAAGCAATGGGGCCTCTGTATTGGCGAGTGTGTCCACAATTTGCGAACGGCTCTTGATAACCTTGCGTTCGCACTAGCGCGATTGGTTCACGATCAGCCGACTAGTCCTGATCAAATTGTTTCCCTATCTTCCAAAATAGAGACAGATTTAAACGCAGCCAGAAAGTCCGTGGCAGCCTAGACCAAATCCCTGCTCAGGCTGCGTCATTGATTGAAAGGCTACAACCGTTTCAGCGGGACGGATCTGAATCCCCAGTCACTCCAGACAACGACCCGCTTGTTCTCCTCCAGTGGTTAAATAATCACGACAAACATCGCATTCCAGCGCCAGTATCCTTGGACTCATTGAAAGAAATGCTCCAGTCGTTTTCCGTCGAATTTGAGTCCGAAGAAGACGCGAGCGCTAATGTACCGCCAGATGCTACCCTCTGGTTAGATGCTTTACGGCCTGGCGCAGTGCTCCTGGAGCAAAGGACCAACCGACCTGTCGCAAAAGTTAAGGGGACGTTCTCACTCAGGCTGAACGTGACATTAAACGTCGTCAATAAACAGAGACCCGTGGTCCCGATTTTGGACCAGCTCGGCCGTTACACGACCAAGGTGGTCAATGAATTCCGACCCTTTTTCCAATAGATTGATTCGGAGAACACCATACTTATCTTTTGGGAGCGCTCGATGACGTTTTTGCAGCGGGCATCCGGAGCACGAATTGGCTACACGTGATAATCCAGCCATGACCGGACAATAACCGCAGACTGCGCTCCTCTCGCACAAATTAAGTATGGTATCCCCGGAATTGAAGAATTGAAGAATTGAAGAATTGGAATTGCAGAATTGAGAATTTGTCCTATGGTGTCCCCAGAATTTGACTAGAATTTATGATGTCGTATCCGAACAGCCGCGTGGGATATTACCGCAAAGCTGTGTTCGAACTCGGCCGAGTGCAACTTTATTGCTTTTGCCACTACTTCAGCTTTGGCCTCGGCTGGAACCCCTGCCAAGCGAACCAGGATGACGCCGGGATTCACAAGGCGACGACGATAGACCAATTCGCCGAAATCTTTGTCAGTCGTCAAAAGAATCGCCTCCTCGCTGTTGGCCGCGCCGAGGACTGATTCGTCATCTATGCCATGGTCCATTTCGGCGACATACCAAACCGTGTGGCCTTCCTGGCGCAGCCGATCCACGATTTGGCGATCAACGCTCTCATCAGCTACCAGCTTCAAGGGACAGCCTCGTCAATAGGGTAAATGACGTCCGCGTGCAGCGCCTCCGCCGCGAATGCGAGTGCAGCTTGGATTCCTTCGCGCGTTAGCCGCGGATGAGCATCGAGTATCTGCTCCACTGTTTCCCCCGCCGCCAGCTTTTCGAGTACAAGCTCCACCGTGACGCGAGTGCCTGCGATTACCGGCTTGCCCATCATTACAGAGGGGTTTGACACTATCAACCTTGTACGAGTCTCCACGTGATCACCTCACGGAAATTCATTAGCCACGTACATGAAGGCTATTATAGGAAACTTCTCGATCACGTTCCAGGTATTAAGACGGTAGCGCGGCAACGAGTAAGGAATCAAGTCTACTCATGACTCATTCTCACGTGATGTTCGCAGCAGCGCAAAGATGAGTCAAGAGTAGACTTGACCCCTCTCATGTACGAGTCTCCACGTGATCACCTCACGGAAATTCATTAGCCACGTACATGAAGGCTATTATAGGAAACTTCTCGATCACGTTCCAGGTATTAAGACGGTAGGGCGGCAACGAGTAAGGAATCAAGTCTACTCATGACTCATTCTCACGTGATGTTCGCAGCAGCGCAAAGATGAGTCAAAAGTAGACTTGACCCCTCTCCACATGAAAAAGATGTCGGGCACGGCCCGACTTACCCCCAAATAGAGCGGTTCCGATCACGGAGCGTAGCTCATAAGAATTTCTGGCGGGACAGGCGCTGTGAAATCGACTGACATCATGACGCTCAGAATGGATATGGTCAGAATGGAGAAGATAAAAAGCCTCTTGGCCCAGAGTCGCTCATCGGGCGCCTTGTAGCCCGACCAGGCCAGATACAGCCAGGACAGGCACAACACGGTCGCCACTGCAAAGAAGCTGTAACCGGTGTAACCCGCGAGGGTCAGCGTCAGCGTGGCGGCCATAAAGGCTAAGATATAACCGACCATGTGCTTTCTACAGCAAGATGCATTGAGTTTCGGTCCCAAGCCACCCTCCCCCTTCCCCCTCCCGTCAAGGGAGGGGGATGTGAAAGCCTGTGCCCTCCTGTCAAGAGAGGGGGATCTTAAATCCCTCTCCCCTGGCGGGAGAGGGGAGGGAGAGGGGGAAATATCTCCCCTTGTGGGGCAGGCTTTCCAGCCTGCCGGCGGCCTGGAAAGGCCGCCCCACAGAGAGGGGAGGGAGAGGGGGCTTGTATCCTGAAGCGCCGAAGGGTTATTCTCAATGCAGGTCGCTGCAGCACAGGCTGTGCTGTGCTTGACCGGCAGGACCGGGATCCCCGCAGCAGTGTAATCTTCAAGCCGATAAACCGCGATCGCATAACAGTGAGGCATCTGCCATAGGGTGAAGATCGACAACAATATCACTGCTCCCATATCGAAGCGACCGGTAACTGCGCAATATCCCGCGAGGGGCGGAGCGGCTCCCGCCAGACTGCCGATCAACGTGCTGTACACGGAATTACGCTTCATGTACAGGCTGTACACGCCCACATAAATCACAAGACCCGCCAGCGTGATGACAACGCACAACAGGTTTGTCGCGGCCCAGAGCAGCGCCATGCCAGCAGCGCCCAAAATAGTCGCATACAACATGGCGCTGTTCAATGAGATGAGTCCCTTTGCAAGGCCGCGGTTGCGTGTCCGAACCATCTTTCGGTCTATTTTTCTATCAATACAGTTGTTGAAAACGCAACCGGAAGCGACGACCAGTGATATGCCGATGAGAGTCGCCGCGAGCGCAAAGCCATCAACCCGCCCTTTGGAGGCAAGGAAAAAGCCGGCTGCCGCGGACACCAGGTTGCCCAAAACCATCCCCGGTTTTGCGACGAGCAAATAGTTTCGGATTGTTTCTTTTGCTCCGCAGGCAGTCCGGGGGGCGAGATGTTTTCCGGGAGAGGGACTTTTTGCAAAAAGGTGCTGCGCGCACGGCGAACAATACCTTTGGGCAGGCGCTGAGTTAATTGAAGGCAAGGGGCACCAAGGTGCATTGTTGGCCCCACGCCCAGTGGACCCGGACCCCACCCCAAAAACTCCTAATTTATGCGTCATTACACTGGGCGCCAATCGGGAAGGGTTTTGCTTGATGGCGCAATCGGTCTCACCCAAAGAGAGATGAGAACCAGCGTCATTCCTGTAATCTTGTTCACGGTTGTGTGCGGTTGACCAAGCGGTTGTAAACTCGTCGCTTCTCCGCAACCATATGGGAGTTTTCGGAAAGGGGCGCATGGTCCACTGGGCGTGGGGCCAACAATGCATCTTAATGTCCCTCGGCTGCGATTGGCCTAACGCGTTCACAAAAGATCTACACAGCCTGGGTACATCGCTAGCCCGTATAAAAGTTCTTGCCGGAGGGGCCGGGAACCGGCTTCTTTCAAGAAGCGGGTTCCCGGTGGCCTTCTCAGCGCCCCTGCTGATCCTCTGTCTCAAGATCTCCGGCCACCTATTTTGGTTGCGGCCGCAGGCAGCCTTTTGCAAAAGGGTTTTCCCCCTGATGTTCGCTTTCTGAAAACCCAAATATTTTTTAATCGTTTCTGGCATTCTCACATCATTCGGTAATTCAGGCTAGCCATGACCCAGATGCTTCCTCCGACGAACAGGGCCATGATCAATATAGTGAATATCATGGCCAGCACGTTCCAACGCTCCGCCGATGAAGTGTCCAGATGTAGGAAATAATGCAAGTGCGCCAGAATCTGAGCGATGCCCGCAACGAATATGCAGGCCAGCATCGCCGAGGTGGACCAGGCGCCGCTCATCACCAAGGCAAACGGAATGGCGGTCAGAATGAGCGAAAGAACGAACCCGGTTAGGTACGATTTGAGACTCCCCCTGGCTGCGCCCGCGCTGTCGATAGCTGCTTGACTCATTTACATAGCTCCCATCAGGTAGACGATACTGAATATGCCGATCCAGACGATATCCAGAAAATGCCAGAACATACCCAGACGCATCAGCCGTGATTGAACGTGGGAGGTCAACCCTTTGACGACGACCTGCCCCATCATGACCGCCATCCAGATCAGCCCGAAAGTCACATGGGCGCCGTGAGTCCCCACCAGGGTGAAATAACTGGAAAGGAAGGCGCTGACGTCAGGTCCGTGGCCCTCGGCAATCAGGCCGTGGAACTCATTGATTTCCATGGAGACAAATCCGAGCCCCAGCAGAAATGTAACGGCGAGGCCGATCAGAACGTGCTTCTTCACGCCGTTGCTCACGGCCACCATGACCAGACCATAGGTTACGCTGCTGAATAGCAGGAGCAAGGTTTCACCCAACACGTAAGGCAGTTCAAACAATTCCTTCCCCGTCGGTCCGCCGGCATAGGCGCCACCCAGGACGGCGAAAGTGGCGAAGAGCGTCGCAAATAGGATGAGGTCGCTCATAAGATAGAGCCAGAAACCTAATGTCTGCATGTCGACGGTATCGGGGTGTCCAATTTCTTCGTTATGAGCTATGCCGATGGCCAAAGCATGTGTTGTCATCATTTACATCTCCGCTAGTGGTTCTGTGATGCATATGCGCTAACTTACCGCCAAATTTGCGGATGAAGATGCCCCCTCTCCCTACCCTCTCCCGCGAGGGGAGAGGATATTGGATCCCCCTCCCTTGACGGGAGGGGGAAGGATAGGGTGATAATCAACTGAAATCACTGGTGTATCTCTCATAAATTAACGCCTATGGTTTTGCCGTCATTTCGCAACCGCGGCCAATTGTTGATAGCGTTCATTTTCGATCCGCTCGACCTCCGCTGCGGGTATTACGTAATGGATGTCATCGTCGGTAGATCTGGCAATGACCGTGAAAAGCATACCGAGAACGGCCAGTATGGTCAGCCACCAGATGTGCCAGATAACGGCAAATCCGAACACGAAAGCCAATCCGCCGATGATTAGGCCGTGCGGCGCGTTGTTCGGCATCTCGATATCGCTATATTGATCCGGTCGGCGATATGCGCCGCCTTTTTCCTTCATATCAGTAAACGCGTCGATTTCATCTACGACTGGTATTTTCGCGAAGTTATAGACCGCGGGAGGAGAAGATGTCATCCACTCCAAGGTGCGGCCGTCCCAGGGATCGCCGGTCGGATCGGCTAGGGCACGGCGCTCCTTAATGCTGACGAGCAATTGAATTCCCTGAAAGAGAATGCCGAGCCCGATCACGGCCACACCCAATGCGGCGACGAGCAAATAGGGATGCCAGGTCGGAGTGGCGTAATACGCCATACGGCGGGGCATGCCCATGAAGCCCAGCGCATACAGGGGCATAAAGGCAAGATAAAAGCCGATCAGCCAACACCAGAATGCGCGTTTGCCCCAATTTTCCTTCAACCGAAAGCCGATGGCCTTTGGAAACCAATAATAATAACCTGCAAAAAAACCGAACAAGGCGCCGGGGATAATCACATTGTGAAAATGACTAATCAGAAACAGGCTGTTGTGGAGCACGTAATCAGCGGGTGGTATTGACAACATTACCCCTGCAGACCCGCCGATGGCGAAGGTCACGATGAATCCCAAGGCAAAATGCATCGGCGTAGTAAACCTTATGCGGCCGCGATACATGGTGAAAAGCCAGTTGAAGGTCTTCACTCCGGTGGGAACGGCAATCAGCATGGTCGCAATCCCGAAAAAGAGGTTTACGTTCGGGCTGGCGCCCATAGTGAAAAAATGATGCACCCAGACGGAAAAGGACAGAACCGTGATGACCGCAGTGGCATAGACCATGGATCCATAGCCGAACAGCCTTTTTCCCGAGAAAGTGGCGACGACCTCCGAGAAGATGCCGAAAGCCGGCAGGATCAGGATATAAACCTCAGGATGCCCCCAGGTCCAGAACAGGTTGGCATACATCATCATGTTACCGCCATGCGTGTTGGTGAAAAAATGCATACCCAGGTAACGATCGAGTGTTATCATGGCGAGAGCGGCCGTCAGAACCGGAAAAGCCCAAACCACGAGCACCATGGTGAAAAAGCTAGTCCAGACAAACAGCGGCATCCGCATGAGTTTCATACCGGGAGCCCGCATTTTTATAATGGTGACGAGAAAATTGATACCGGTCAGAGTCGAGCCGACACCGGCGATCTGGAAAGACCATATCCAATAGTCCACCCCTACGCCGGGGCTGTACTCCGTTTCGGTCAGCGGGGTATATCCAGACCATCCGGCTTGGGAAAACTCACCCACACCCAAAGATACCATGACCAGCAACGCCCCGGCTGCGGTCAGCCAGAGACTGAGCGAATTCAAAAAGGGAAAGGCTACATCGCGTGAACCGATTTGCTGCGGCACAACGATATTCATCAGCCCGACCAGAAACGGCATGGCCACAAAAATGATCATGATCGAGCCGTGAGCGCTGAATATCTGATTGAAGTGCTCAGGTTGCAGAAAGCCATAAGAACCGCCCGCGGCGACGGCCTGCTGAGCGCGCATCAGAATGGCGTCGGAGAACCCTCGCAGCAGCATGACCAATGCGATGATAATGTACATGACGCCGATCTTTTTATGGTCCAGGCTCGTCAGCCATTCTGCGTAAAGGTAGCTCCACTTTCTGTAATAAGTGACCAAGGCCACGATCACCAACCCCAAGAGAACCGCGCCGCCTAAGGCCCCCATCGTGATCGGCTCGTGATACGGAATGTCTGAAAGGCTTAACTTTCCAAACATGTCAATTCGCCTCCGCAACATCGGTTCTTGCGTGTGTAGAAACGGGTCCTCCACTCATATGATCGTGATGTTCGTCCCAAGTCGGATGGGATTTGCGCAGGATATACAAAAACAGATCGGGCTTGACTGAAGAGAAATAGGTCACGGGGTGGTAGCCGACGCTCGGCTTTGCGAGCTTCTCATATCGTTCCGGATCAAGCTTTTCCGGAGACTGTCTGATCTTTTGCACCCACGATTCAAACTCTTCACGGGAAACCGCATTCGCCTTGAAATGCATGTCAGCGTAACCGCGACCGCTGATTTGCTGATTATGCCCGGCATAAGCGCCTGGTTGATTAGCCATGAGGCTCAATCGGGTTTGCATGCCTGCCATGGCGTAAATCTGGCTGCCCAATTGCGGGATGAAGAAGGAAGTCATTACGGTGTCGGAGGTGAGTTTGAAGCTGACCGGAACATTGACGGGAAAAGTGATTTGATTGACGGTTGCGATATTTTGATCCGGGTAAATGAAGAGCCATTTCCAATCCAGGGATACGACTTCGATGTTGATGGGCTTTTCGGCCGAATGGATGGGCCTGTAGGGATCCAAAGAATGGGTGCTGGTCCAGGCCAGAATCGCAAGAACCGTGACAATGGCAATGGGAACCGCCCACATGAAAAAATCGATTTTGGCGGAATGACTCCATTTCGGCATGTAAGTCGATTTCGTATTGGAAGCTCTGTACTTTAGGGGAAACCAGAAAGCCATGATAAAGACGGGAATGACGACGATCGCCATGAGCGCGATGGCCGCAATCATGACGAACCGCTCCGCCTCGCCAATCGGTCCTTTGGGGTCGAACAAGAGTATCGAGCTGCAACCTCCGAGGAGAGTTACCGCGCCCAGGGATGACAAGCCGACAAGAATGGAATGTTTCTTTGTCTTCATTTATCCCCCAACGTCTCAAGGGTCTTTACATTTTGGAAAAATCAAACGCCGGAAGAACATACATTTCTGCGTCTTCCGCAGGAATAATCAGGGTTAATAGGTTTCGACCGAAAACCCCGCTCCAAGTTCCCCTAAATCGTTTGGTGGTCCATATGTCGTCTTTGACTAGGGGGATAACTTGTCATTAATTTCTTAACGTAGCTGCCTGAGCCTCATGCGTCAATCGTAATTTGGATCTTCTTTCTCATTGGAAACCGCAATCGAACGGCGGAAATACTGACATAAGAGAATTCTGCTGTTACGGAGACCAAAAATGTAATATGAAAATCATATAATTGATGATTCAACTACAACCCGCGTTGATGGAGAGTAAAATGTCCGATCTAGTCAAAGCCTCTATATGTGGCGAGATAGCAACTCTACTGTTTGACAAGCCTAAGACATACAATTCTCTGGATTTAGACACCATGGCAATCTTTGCCGAGCACCTAATTAACCTGGCTGTGGATGACACTGTGCGCGGCGTCGTCATATCGGGCCAGGGGACGGCGTTCTGCTCGGGAGGCGATCTGAAATGGGTGAAAAGCTGGCCGGAGGGCTATGCCGCGGCTTTTCACAACTTGGCGGCTCGACTTCATCAAGCGACCTTGGAAATCCGCCGGATGAAAAAGCCTGTGATAGCCGCTATAAACGGTGTCGCTGCGGGAGGCGGCTTTTCAATTGCGCTGGCATGTGATTTCAGAATCATGGCCAAATCTGCGGTTTTGAGGCAGGCCTATACATATTATGGACTATCCATCGACGGGGGGGGCACATTCACGTTGCCGAGGCTTGTCGGATTGGCTCGCGCTCTTGAGATAGCGGCTTTTGACAAGCCCATTTCAGCCGAACAGGCGCTTGAATGGGGGCTGGTGACCAAAGTTGTCGAGGACGGTCATGCGCTGGAAGAAGCAACGAAAATGGCCGAGGAACTGGCGCGAGGGCCATTGCATTCATTCGGGCACTCTAAAAGGCTAATGACTGATTCATTTAACAATTCTTTCGAGACTCATCTCCAAATTGAGCGTGAGGCCCTCGCCGCATGCGCGGCCCATGCCGAAGGCGAAGAAGGCGTTACGGCTTTTGTCGAGAAGCGCAAACCGGTTTTTAAATAATGGCTTGTTTTTGGCTCCGCAGGGAGTCCGGGGGGCTCTTACTTGCAACCCCGCGTCCCGCGGGGCGCTCCCCCGGACCCCCCGCGCTGGATGGGAGAGGGGAAGTCTCGGGAACCCGCTTTTTGTGTAAAAAGCCGGTTCCCGAACCCTCCGGCAAAAACTCTAAGTGGCTAGCGGTATGTCAAAGGTGAATGCAAGTACCGTGGCATCGGTTAATTGAAAACACATGGGAGTTCACGTGAAAGTCGTACATCGAGTTAACATTATGAAGTTATATAACATTCTACCGTTTTTCGGCAGACTTTCATCATTCGTTGTGCCGTCAAGACATGGTTGTTTTCGGAAAGGGGGTCCAGTCCCGCGAGACGCGGGATTTTGCAAAAGGGTTTTTCCCCTGGCTGTCCGCTTTCTGAAAGTCACCTCTCCTCCTACAAGCGGAGCTGATGCAATAATCCATTAAATATTACAGGAAATTAACCGGAAAACAGCTCTTTTAGAGTTAAGGCGTTTCGGGGCGCATTCGCGTTATAGTCGTTGTTGAAAAAGGCGTACAGCGTTCTTCCCCTGAGGTGGGGCTTTAGGATGGACACCCAATGGGAGAGTTCTTGATCGGTGTAATCGTATCGGTATGCCTCTCGATCCTGCCCGTGAAACCTTACATACAGGAAATCCGTTGTCGGTAAAATCTTTTCCGGAAGGCTGGAGTGGCTTATTGCGACAAAAGCGCAATCATGGTCGGAAAGAACCTTGACGACGTCATCATCCCACCAGCTCTCATGCCGGAACTCTACCGCGTGCCGGCTTTTTTTCGGGAGCAAAGACAAGAATGTTTCCAGACGATCCACATCCTTGTGAAGAGAAGGCGGCAATTGCCACAGGATGACTTCGAGGCGGGTGAGCTGAAACACTCGTTCGAAGAATTTTTCCAATGCCTCTTCGCAATTTGCGATCTTTTTCAAATGAGTCACGATCCGAGAACCCTTCACGACAAGATGAAAATCTTCCCCCAGCCTGGTGTTCCAGGCCTTTATCATGGGTTCGGTGGGCAGTCTGTAAAAAGTGGCGTTCACCTCGACAGTGTCGAACTGTTCCGCATAGAAGGACAAACGTTCCGACGCCTTAATATCTTCGGGATAGAAGGGGCCGTACCAGTCATCGTAAGTCCAGCCGGACGTGCCTACAAAGACGCTCTGCCGCTTCATGACATGCTCTCATCCGCAGCCAATATCCCCCCAAGTCCATGCGGCTTTTCTTGAATCGGTGGGGAACCCCTTTTCAAGGAAAGAGGGCTCCCCGTGATTTTCTTCTGCCTATGCGGCGATGAATTCGTAACTGAGATGTTCGTTTTCGAGATTGACAGAGCGAATTTTGACTTTCAGACCCGGTTTGAGGGCTTCGTCGGGGAGAGATTTATCTACTCTGCCGAATACTTTTACGCCCTCAGGGAACTCCGCCACCGCCAGCGCATACGGCACATCTTTTTCGAAGCCGGCCGGAGCGAACATTGCTTTCGTAAATGTGATAATGGTTCCCGGGCCGTTGATAGAAAACCAATCCATGTCCGAACTCAGGCACCCATTACAATCGCTGCGTGGGGGGAAATACTTGGCCCCACAGCTTTTGCAGACTGTTCCGCGGATTTCGTTATTCTTGAGGAATTCCACAAACTGCTCGGTCTTTGTGGCGCCAGTAAAACTGATAACTCCGAATTGTTCGAATCCCATTTCTATCCTCCAAAGGGCACTGCAGGAATGCCTTGGGCTGAAGGTATTTCATGTTTAACAATTGTCCCACGCTGAAGTTACATCCGGGTTAGTTCAAAGACACAGCGCGAGAGTCGCCACTATTAGGAGTTTTTTGAAGGGGGCGCTGGGGGAAACTTTTTTGCAAAAAAGTTTCCCTCAGCCTCTTCTCTCTCTTCTTCAATCCACCCCGAATATGCTCACGTTGCCGTAGATACCGACACCGCCGATGTTGTGCACCAGGCCAATCTTGGCTCCCGGAACCTGCATGTCGCCGGCTTCGCCCCGAAGTTGCAGGACTATCGTCCTGATCTGGGACCCTCCGGTAGCGCCGATCGGATGTCCTTTTGAGAGAAGGCCGCCATCCACGTTTACGGGTATTTTACCTTCCTTGTAGGTCTCCTTGTTTCGGATAAGTTCTTTGCCGCGTCCAGGCTCGGCGAATCCGAGATCTTCGTACGCCATCATCTCCGCGATGGTGAAGCAATCATGCACTTCCGCGACATTTACGTCCGCGGCTTTTATTCCCGCCATGCCATAGGCTTTTTGGGCCGCCATTTGGGCGCACTTCAATCCGGAAAATGTATCGCGACCGGCCATGTTTATGGGCGCCGTAGCCATACCGAGACCCAAGACTTGCACCGGCTTCTCGCACAGGTCCTTGGCTTTCTCTTCAGAAGCCAAGATCACGCACGACGAGCCGTCCGCGTTGGCGCAGCAGTCGAACATTTTCAGTGGTGTAGCGATGTATTTGGGTTCCATGATCTTATCGAGTGTGAGTCCTTTGCGGAAAACCGCCTTTTCGTTGATCACACCGTAAGTCGAAGACTTGACGCGAATGAGGGCAAGATCCTCTTCGGTGGTCCCATGTTTTGCGAAATGGCCCCGAGCGTACATGGCGTAGTATGCCGGCATCATGGTGCCGAATGGGGCTTCCCATTGAATGTCCGCGCCGCGTCCCATTCTTTCTTGCGACTCTGCGGACGATATTTCCGACATCTTCTGGAAACCCAGAACCATCACAACATCGTGAAGGCCTGAGGCAATGAGGGCGTAAGCTGTCCTGAGCCCGCTGGAGCTGGATGAACAAACGCTTTCAACGTAGAAAGTAGGTTGAGGATTCAACCCGAGATACTCGGCCATGAGGCCGGCCGGGGTCCTCTGTTTGTCGTATTCGGGAGCGGAACAAATAACCGAAGCATCGATTTGAGCGGGTTTGAGGCTGGCGTCTTGCATCGCCTCTCTAAACGCCTCAAACGCCAATTCCCGAATCGAGCCTGGATAAGCCCGCACGAACGCACTCTGCCCAACACCGATGACCGCAACTTTTGGCATCCGGAACTCCTCCTTATGAGCGCTGAACGTGATTCTTCCGCGATTCGGCAGATTCAAAATGATAACATAGGCAGTGCACTAGATCAATGGAGGGTTCGACCCGCGGACAATTAGTTGGAACCAATTTGCGAAAAAAAGGTCGAACTCATATTCTGAGTCACACTTCGACCTTGAATTGTGTCTAAGAGATCGACATCGGAAAAATCGTGGACGAGAGAGACAAATAGCCGGAATGCTATCCCGGGTCCACCTGGTGTCTAATTACCGCCAACATAGCGTTGCAAGGAACTGACATGGATCAGCCACTGGAACACTTGGTGGAAGCGGCAAAAGAAGGGGACAAAACAGCGCTGGATTCACTGATCGAGGCAATTCAAGATCGCGTACATGGGCTGGCGATGCGCATGTTGTCTAATGCCAGGGACGCTGAAGACGCCACTCAGGAGATTCTGGTCAAAGTTGTGACACATCTCGGGGGTTTTCGAGGTGAATCCGCTTTCACCACTTGGGTCTACCGAGTTGCGTCGAACCACTTGCTAAGCACTCACAAGCGGCGTGCCGAACGGATGAATATCAACTTTGAAACATGGGAAAGCAGGGTCGACAGGGGCCTCGAGCGCCATTGCACGGCGTCTTTCGCCGAGCCCGAGGAGCGCCTGCTGATACAGGAGACCATGATAGGTTGTATGCAGACTCTCTTGCTCTGCCTCAGCCGGGATTTACGCATGAGCTATATACTCGGTGAAGTTATCGGCATGGCCGGCCCGCAAGGCGCCTATATCCTCGGCATTTCAACGGCCGCGTTTCGCAAGCGTCTGTCACGAGCACGCACGCTTGTCCGAAGTTCCATGGAGAAAAAGTGTGGACTCGTGAATCCGGAGCGCCCCTGCAGGTGCGAGAAGCAAGTTTCCTACGAAGTCGAAAGCGGATGGATTAAGCCGGATCGATTACAATTCGCGCTGCGCTGTCAGGGCGACCTTGAAGTGGAACGAATAAGAAACCAGGTGAGTGAAATGGAGCAAGTGTTGCGAGTTGCCGCTCTGTTCCGCAGCCACCCGGAATACAAGGCTTCTAAGGACTTTGTCGAAGACCTCAGGCAGATGATAGGCAGTGACGATTCGGCGGCTACCAACGGTGGCCGTCGCGCGGAGAGCGATCTTCGGGCGTAACGACACGAATCCGGTTAAGAGCGGATGCGACAATATAATCATTGGGAGGTGTTCGTGACAAAACAGGTTTATTACGATCTTCGGGAACAGTTGGACCAGTACTCGGTCGGGTTTCCCGCAACCGAGTCGGGCGTGGAGATGAGAATACTGGAGAGGCTCTTCACCGAGGAAGAGGCCGCGATGTACCTGAACCTTAGCATGATGCTCGAGACTTCTGAAGCAGTGGCCAAGCGGGTAGGCCGCGACCCTAACGAGGTGGCCGCCCTATTGGAGAGAATGGTGGATAAGGGGCTCATTTTCAGGGTCAAGAAAGAAGGGGAATTAGCCAAATACGGAGCCGTTTCGTTTGTTGTGGGCTCGTGGGACTATCAGGTCAAGAATATCGATAAGGAGTCCGCAGGGCTTTTCGACCAGTACTTCCGCGAAGCATTCCGGAAGCTGGGTATCGGCCAGGCGCCTCCTCTGCGGTCTGTCCCGGTCAACAAGTCCATTGATTATTCCTGGCCCGTGGCGCCATACGAAGATGTGAGGGAGATTCTGAAGGCCAAAGACAAGATCTCTGTCGCCAAGTGCGTGTGCCGGACGACGCAGGGTCTATTGGATAAAGGATGTGAAAAACCCCTGGAGGTATGTTTCCAGTTTGGGAGCCACGCACAGTACTACGTTGACAAAGGAATGGGCAGATTCATTTCCCTGGAAGAAGCCCTCGGCATCATAGACCGGTGCGAAGAAGCCGGCCTTGTACCGCAGCCGTTCGTGGCTCAGGACATAGGCGGAATGTGCAACTGCTGCGGGGACTGTTGCGAGATTCTTCAGTCCATCAAAACACAACCCAAGCCAGCGGAAAAAGTATACACTAATTACTTCGCGGCCGTGGACCGCGACAGTTGCCAGGCTTGCGCAACATGCGTTGACCGCTGCCAGATGGATGCCATCAAAATCGGAGTGGATAACATAGCGGAGGTGAACCGCGACAGGTGTATCGGCTGCGGTCTATGCACTACCACATGCCCGGAAAAGGCGGTGGTTTTGCGACGAAAACCCGAATCAGAACGTAGGATACCGCCGGCCTCGGGCCAGGAATACCTCATGCAGTTGGCGTCTTCGCGAGGCAAATCGCTCATTCCGCTGAGTGTACAGAAGAAATCGCAGAGTTTATCCTGATTCTCAGGGAGTAGAAACAGTATCGAGAAAGGAAGATGCTTGATTCAGGAGAGCACGAAGAAGATCAATGCCTTTTCGGGGAAGGCAACACTGACCGCCTTGGGCATATTTTGCGTGTAGAAGCTGCTGCTACGCGTATGCGGGACGAACAATTGGCGATTCTGTTTTCCTTGCGCTCCGTTCTCAGATATATTACCTGCGTCTTCATCGGTCGCCTATAGCGATTAGGCCTCGCGTTGGATCAGAAACCCTGGGTCTTTATCGGATCGACTGCCGAGGAAGCAGTACTGGGCGGACATGAGAAGGCTGACAAAAGAGACAAGGCGCAAACGGATCTCAGGCGTGTCGGCCGCAAGAGCCGGATGGATGCCTCTCTTATTCGTCCTGGCGCTGGGCGGCCTTTCGAGTTGCTCACAGATTATAGTAGGCGTGGATGCTTGTTTTTCTCCCGACAGCACTCTCGTGGCATATGTCTGCTCCGACCAATGGGACCTGCCGCTTCCCCCGGAAATGCCTACCATAAGGTCAAAGGTGTCCGTGCGGTGGAGCAGACTCAACCGACCGGACGAATACCAAGTCGCTGACATAGGAGTTTTTGGGAGGGATTGGGGAGGCTGGTTCGTAGCCAACAGGATCCATTCAGTTTTTTCTCCCGACAACCGATACCTTGCGGTGGCGTCTCCGCGTCAGCTTCATCTGCTGGACTGTCTGACAAAGGAGCATCGGATCCTGACCGGTCCGGGCGAGGTGGTAACCTCTCTAGTATGGCTGAGCGCAGATCAGTTGGCCTACGTGTCCTGTTCCCTGAATCGCGGCGGACACCGCGAGACGAGCTCCACATGCTTCTGGTTGCAGAGAGTCGATCAATCCTATGTCGACCGCGAGTTGATCTTTTCCCAACAAGGATCGCAGAATTGTCCTGAAAAGGGTTTGAACGTAGCCGAGTGGCCCAGGGAGCACTGGGCGCCGGACAGGAGATTCATCCTCTTCAGGGCCGACGGATTCCAAGGCGACCTGAAGCTCCTCAACGTGGAAGAACGCACAGTGAGAGTAATTGCTCCAGGCAGTCATAAATTCGAAGGGATATCCTGGAAATCTGATGGGTCAGCGGCTGCTTGCGTGGGATTCAGCCGGACCGGCTCTATGCTGGCTTTTGTCATCGACCCGCGGACCGGCGAGAAGTTCGATTTCAGCGACGAGTTCAACAGGGCGTTCGGGGATGATTGCAAGTACGCGACTCCTCCAATGTTTCGACTGTGGACTCCGGACGATCAGTACCTAGTCGTGAACAGCCTCGGCAAGGGCGGATGCCTTGTGAAGCCAAGACCATGGGAACTCGTGCGAGTGGCCGAGCTTTTTGTGGATCGGCTCGTGAAAAACGGGCCTCGCGTATCGGGAGAAGACTCGAGCGAGAGATTGCCGTGGGCGCATTGGCTCCCCGTCAAAGGCTGGGTGAAAATTTGGGTCCAGCGTCTTGGACCTGACTACCCCCGAGGAATGGATTATTTTGTAAACTATTCAAACCTCTATTTCGTCCCATTTGGAGATTCTTGGGCTCCTGGAGGAGGCTGGCAAGTCACCCCCAACGGCCGGCACGCAGTCAAGCTTGAAAGTCCCTGCCGGCTGACTGTCCGGAAATTAACGCTGGCGGCCCCCAGCGCACGGTAGATTTCCGGTTCCAGCTCCTTCAGTGACCCAGCTGCTTGTTTCCCAACTTGACGGGATTGGCGCGGGGTCTTAGCGACTCCCTATCGCCGGAAATTCTTGCTCAATCCATGTCTCTCTGATACTCATAGTGTTTGACCGGAGAATCAACCTAATCTACAAGTTCCGGCACTTCGTCCTTCAAATCTAGGAGGTTCATGCGATGGAAATAAAGAGGATAGGAGTTATCGGCGCGGGATTGATGGGCGCGGGAATAGCTCAGGTGGCTGCTCAAAGCGGATTCGAGGTGAATTTGAATGATGTCGAAGAAAGGTTCATTCAGAACGGGCTGAAAATCATAGAGAAGAATCTCAAGCGACTGACTGACAAGGGCAAAATGGATCCCTCTGCGGCAGAGGCCGTGCGGTCTCGTATCAAGCCAATATTGTCTCTGAATGACGCGGCCAAGGATGTGGACGTGTTCATTGAGGCAATCATCGAAAAAATGGACCTGAAGAAAGATTTTTACAAAGCGCTGGAAGCTGCGGCTCCTAAAGCTGCTATTTTTGCAACCAACACCTCGGGACTGAGCATAACGGAGCTTGCTTCGGTGACAGCCCGCCCGGAGCGGTTTATAGGAATGCATTTTTTCAATCCAGTGCCTGTGATGCAGCTCGTGGAAGTCATCCGAGGCATAGCTACTTCGGAAGAGACAGTGGCAATTATCAAGGGCCTTTCCTCGAAAATGGGTAAAACCGCCATCGAGGTTCAAGAAGCGCCGGGTTTCGTAGTGAACCGCATTCTCGTGCCCATGTTATGCGAGGCCATATTCGCTTTGCAGGAAGGCCTTGCAACTCCTGCTGAAATCGACGAAGGCATGAAGCTCGGGGCAAATCACCCAATTGGACCGCTGGCTCTTTGCGACCTGGTGGGGCTGGATACGCTGCTCAGCGTCCAACAGCATTTATACGAAGAATTCGCTGATCCCAAGTATCGACCGCCAGCGCTGCTCAGAAAAATGGTGCGCGCGGGTCGTCTTGGCCGCAAGACCGGCAAAGGATTCTTCGATTACACTTGATCGTTGTTGTCGGAAGTTAAGCGTCGGCTTTCGATAGTCTGGAAATCTGCCGGCATGGTCCGAACGCAGAAGTATGCTGTTTGTGAGCCCGCTATTTGAACCGGAGGAAAAAATGCAAGAATTGGAACGATTCGGTCTAACTGAAGAGGAAATCATGCTTCAGGATATGGTCCGTCGTCTGACTCGGGAAAAAGTGGCCCCGGGGGCGGAAGAACGCGACAGGAATGCGGAATACCCGTGGGACATGTTGGAACTAATGAAAGAAAACGGTCTTATGGGTATCGATTTTCCCGGCGAATACGGGGGAATGGCCGCCGGAATGATCGCCCATTGTATTGCGGTGGAGGAACTGGCAAAGGCGGACGCTTCTGTAGCATTGATCCCTTCATGTCAGGAATTGGGGACCTTGCCGATAATATTGGCCGCTAACCATGAGCAAAAGCAGAAATATCTCCCGCCTCTCGCTTCAGGGGAAAAGATTGCAGCCTTCGGGCTCACCGAGGCACGGGGCGGATCGGATGTAGCAGCCCTCAAGACCCGTGCGGAGCGCAAGGGGGACAAATACATCCTGAACGGAACCAAGACTTTCATTACCAATGGCGGTGTCGCGGATACATATTGCGTATATGCGGTCACCAATCCGGATGCCCCTTCTCATAAAGCCGCATCTGTCTTCATTGTTGAGAAAGGCACGCGTGGCTTTGCGGTGGGCAAGGAAGAGGACAAGCTCGGAATCCGAAGTTCTTCTACCACAGAACTGATTTTGGAGGGCGTTGAAGTTCCTGCGGAGAATCGGCTGGCAGAAGAAGGGGACGGTTTTCATATCATGATGAAAACACTCGATTTCAGTCGCCCCTCAATAGCCGCTCAGGCCTTGGGGATAGCCGCCGGGGCATTTGAACAGGCCACGGCATACGCGAAGGAGCGAGAAAGCTTCGGCAAACCGATAATCCGACATCAGGGGATTTCTTTCAAATTGGCTGACATGGCCATGAAGATTTCAGCGGCCCGCCAGTTGCTGTACAAAACCTGCGCGCTCTTGGACTACAATGTGAAAAAGGACCTGTCGAGAGTCCCCGCTGAAATAATGCGCTATTCTTCCATGTCCAAAGCCTTCTGTTCCGATGTGGCTATGTGGACGACGATTGAAGCTGTGCAGGTGCTCGGCGGATATGGATACATCAAGGAGTACCCGGTCGAACGAATGATGCGCGATGCGAAGATTACCCAAATCTATGAGGGCACGAACGAAATTCAGCGCGTGGTGATAGCTTCAACGCTGTAGACATGAAGGACAAGGGCCTATGATTGCAGGGGCGGGATTTCAAACCCGTCCCCAGGTTCCGCCAAAACTAGAAGCGCTTGGCGCAACGTACAAACACCTACAGGACGTCAGGACCGACTTTTTCGCCTTTTAAAGATCTAAAATGCTTCACGAAAAATCGAGCGGCCAGCCCGTTGATGAATCCTGTGGCAGCCGCGGTCAAGAGAAGGACAGGCAGCAGCAGCAGAATTCCTTCATTTCGCACCACCAGGAAATAAGCCACTGCCAGTTGGGCCATATTGTGGGCTACCGCGCCGGTCAGGCTTACGCCTATTTCCGAGAATATTTTTGCCCCGAAACTATGGGCCAACCCCATAGCCAATATTGCGCAGGCCCCTCCGGAAAAGGACATCATGAATGCGGGTGACCCGAAAAGCCCATAAGCCATGGATCCTAGAAAAATGCGTCCCAGTGTCACCAGAACCGCGTCCTTAAATCCAAACAGATCCAGAGTGGCAAGGCCGATTATATTTGCAAAGCCGAATCGGAACCAAACAAAAGTGATCGGCAGAAGTCCTTCCGCAGTGTGAATAACAGTGGCCAAAGCCAAAAGCAGGGCGAGTCTTGCGAGTTTCACCACTCGATCAGTCATCGACTCACCGCGTCCAAGTCTTCGGCCGGCTCACCGTTTGTTGTGACGATGACTTCATTGGGGACACAGACCAACACGCTTCCCTCACTACCAATATCACCCATGCCGCAACAAATCTTATGAGGACATGGCGAAGACAGAATGCGCGCCCGGCCGTTCTCGATAAGAACCGTAGTCGTCCCCAATCGTCCTGGAACCTTGACCAGTTTATGCTTATTTAAGGAATACCTTCCGACGATCTTGTCACCGGAGCGAATCTCCAAAACTTTTCCTCCCGGAAGCATCCAGCGAGGCATAAGTGGGAAAGACAACAAGGCGACAAAAACTATTGAACACAATAAGATACCGTCGCCGAGCGTCATGCCGGCGCGAGTTCGCAGCCGGTTTATCATTGATTTTAAGTTATTCATTCTGCTCAAGTATAATGTATCGGCCCAAAAAAGCGAGTCCGCGCTGCCGATCCAATGTCTAATTCCAAATACTTTCTTAAGGTCTTAATTAGTCAAGGAAGGGACGGAAAGAAGATTCTTTATTTTTCTTGCATCATGCCGGGATTCGTTATAAATATGGTTCACTAGAGATTCGTAGCCTGGAGACTACAAAGGCGGCCAACAATGAAATGCCCTGCCTGTGGTCATATCGATGACCGTGTCATTGATTCTCGTCTTGGCAAAGAGAATACAGTAATTCGCCGGCGCCGTGAGTGCCTAAAGTGCAACAAGAGATTCACGACCTACGAACGAATAGAAGACGTGCTACCTTTTGTAATCAAAAAGGATGGGCGCAGGGAACCGTTTGACAGACGGAAAATCATAGAGGGGATGAGGAGGGCCTGCCAAAAAAGGCCCATCAGCGTAGAGGAAATCGAAGCAGTGGCGGAGTCCATCGAACAGGAGTTGATGGAAAGCCCTGAGAAGGAAATAGAGTCGGCAAAAATCGGGAAACGGGTCATGAACGCGCTTCAGCGCATGGACCACGTGGCTTATGTTAGATTCGCATCCGTTTATCGCTCTTTTGCAACCATTGATGAATTCATCCGGGAAATAGACGAATTGCAGGCCGGCAAAGAAATCCGAGATGAAGCGCGTTCGCAAAATGGACCTCTTAATGAACAAAGTCAAGAATTCCAAGATTCCCCCTGAAGCGGAAAAATTTATGTCCCTGGCCCTAGAACTTGCCCGGCGGAGACTGGGGCGCACCTCGCCTAATCCTGTAGTAGGAGCGGTGCTTGTAAAAGAAGGTGAGGTTGTGGGGCAGGGCTATCATCGCGCGGCCGGGGAACCTCATGCAGAAGTCGAGGCGATTAGGTCCGCCGGGTCGCGTGCAAAAGGCGCTGAACTCTTTGTCACACTTGAGCCGTGCAACCATCATGGGCGCACGCCACCATGCACGGATGCCATCCGTGAGGCGGGTATCCAAAAGGTGTGGTACGGCGTGGATGATCCGAATCCGGGTGTCCGAGGAGGAGGCGCCAAGACTCTGAGAGACGCCGGAATTGGGGTCGTCGGCCATGTGAATGAAAATCGGTGCCGACGGATTAATGAGATTTACCTTACCAATGTCACTCTCCGCCGTCCATTTCTGATTCTGAAATTGGCCATGAGTCTCGATGGACGTATTGCCACTCGAACCGGCGATTCTAAATGGATCACTTCCGAAGCTTCTCGTAGGAAAGTGCATCGTTTAAGAGATCAGGTTTCGGGGATTGCCGTGGGCATTGGAACTATACTAGCTGACAATCCATCACTCACTACGCGTCTTCCGCGTGGACGAGGACATGATCCGATTAGAATCGTAATGGATTCAAAGCTCAGGACACCGACTAACGCCAAAATATTCAACCCGCAATCACCGGCGGAAATCATTATCGCAACCAGCAAGAATCCGCCCGCAGACCGACGGGTTGAGCTGGAAAAGAAAGGCGCCAAAATAATACCTACTGCAGGCGAGGCCTGCGTAGATTTGAAGGATTTATTCTCGCGCCTTTATCGCAGTGGAATCACATCGGTCTTATTGGAAGGAGGAAGTGGGCTTGCGTGGGCCGCGCTCCAGGCAAGAGTTGTGGATAGGTGTCTATTCTTTTATGCGCCTATTATCATAGGAGGCGCCGATGCGCCTCCAGGAGTGGGAGGGCTTGGCGTTGGCCAATTGGAGGACGCTCCCAAGCTTACAGAACTCCGATTCTCCAGAATTGGCCAAGATATTCTTCTCAATGGAAGAGTCAAATATCCCCGAGTGAAACCCTCCAACAAATAATTCACCGAGGGCAGCCCTAAATTGGGGGCGCCGGGCATTAGTCATGATTCTACAAATTAACCCCATTCACCCTCAGCCCAGACACGTCGCCAAGATTGTGGAAATACTCAGGGCGGACGGTGTGATTGTTTACCCGACTGACACGGTGTACGGGCTCGGGTGTGATATCCGGAGCAAGAAGGCCCTGGAGAGGGTTCGCCGAATAAAAAAGATAGACAATAAACGACATCTGTCATTCGTCTTCGCGGACTTGAAGGCTATTGCCGAATATGCTCAGGTGAATGACCCCGCGTACAAAATCCTTCGACGTTACTTGCCGGGACCTTATACTTTTGTGCTTCAGGCGACTAGACTGGTCCCTCGCATTGTGCTGACAAAACGAAATGAAGTGGGGATTCGCATCCCGGACAACCGCATTTGTCAGGCGTTGGTCGCAGAGCTCGGAAACCCTATACTCAGCTCTTCGGTGCGTATGCCGGACGATGAGCTTCTGGACGATCCCAGAGAAATTGGGAAGATGTACAAAGGCCAAGTGGATCTTGTGGTCGACGGTGGCGTAATTGCGCCTCAACCATCCTCGATCGTAAGCCTGCTGGAAGACTACCCACAAGTCTTGAGAGCGGGAAAGGGCGATGTCACACCTTTCTTGTAAAGAGGTAATTCAGAAAGGTGGAACAGCTGTAGCGACTGGAGAGTCACCCTCCTCGTCCCGGTAGGCGCCGGCGTGCCTGCCGTTCACGGTCATTCCTGCGGAAGCAGGAATCCAGGAATCTCCCGCGTATGCGGGAGACCATCCGGACCCCGGATCAGAGTCCGGGTGACGATCGACCGGCACGGAGGCCGGTCGCTACCAAGAATTACGTCGATGCCGGTCTCCACTGGAAGATGCCCGTCGCCATCCAATTCTTCGTTTCTCCGATTTCTATTCTGTTGGGCCGGAACGCGCAGCCAAGTATCGGGTTAGGATTTCGGCGTTTTTGGCTGCGCTTCCTGCGTGTTTCAGGATTGCTTCTCTGCCCTTCCCGCCCAATTCATCCGCTTTGCCGGGATCCGAGAGAATCCGCTCAACCTGAGATATCAGTTCCTTCGTGTCGTTGACTTCAATGCCGGCTCCTGCGCGCACTAAGATGTCTCGCGCGTCCCTGAAATCTTCCATAGAAGGACCGAAAAGAACCATTTTACCCCAAGAGGCCGGCTCCAGAATGTTTTGTCCGCCTTTGGGAACCAATGAGCCGCCGATGAACACCACTGTAGCGAGAGAGAAGATCTGAAATAGTTCTCCGGTCCTGTCCACTATCACTATCTTCCGGCCGTCTCTCGTTTCACCTTGATCGGCCGAGCTGCGCAAAAATGGCGCCCCCAGGTCGCGGTTTTCCATCGCGGTGACTATGGAAGCGGCTTTCTCCACATGTCTCGGCGCTATTATCAAAATCAACTCTGGAAATTTTGCAGACAGATGTTTGTAAGCGTCCAAGACTATCTCGTGTTCGCCGGGATGCGTGCTGCCCGCCACCCAGACGATATCATTTTCATGCAACTGCAAAAGGCCGCGCAATCGGTCCTCTGCTCGGGGAGGCGCATCTGCCAAGCACGCGTCGAACTTCGTGTTGCCTGTCACAATTATGCGGTCGGTCGGGGCGCCCATTTCCGCGATTCTCGATGCGTCAATTTCGGAGGACATGAGGAAAAGATCGATGGAGTTCAAGGTCGATGAGAAAAATCTGCGTAATTTCCGGTAACGCGGAAATGAACGATCGGAAATACGCCCGTTGACCAGAGCTATAACAGAACCGTTGCCTTTGAGGCTATGGATCAGATTCGGCCAAAGTTCAGTTTCCATTAATACGAACAGATCAGGCTTAACACTTTGCACGAGCCGATTTGTAAATAGTGGAAAATCCAAAGGAAGATAAAGAAATCCATCCGCTTCCGGAATCAAACTGCGCGCCTTATCTTGGCCGGTTTCAGTTCCGGTGGAAACCACTATCCCGGCATGGGGACACAATTGCTTAATATTGCTAAGTAAAGGGCCAAGCGCCACGACCTCGCCAACGGATACCGCGTGAAACCACATGCGCGGCCGAGGTAATCTCTCCGGAGCAAAATCGCTCGACATACAGCCGAGTTTCCCGGCCAGGGAACGCCGATATTTGTTTCCTATGATGATTTGAGGGAAATAGTAAGCCGCCAGAATGGGCGCGGCTAGGGTGTGAAGAAAAATATTGTAAAGCAAGCGGCTCATACATATCCCGGATGACTTATGGGCCAATTGCTTCGATTCATCTGCAAGTTTCCGTCTTAGCGGAAAATTGCAACTCCAACTGGAAATTCTTTTCAAGGAGAAAAGGGTTTCGTTCCAGTTTATTTATATGAACGGATGTTCGCCAAGCGCCGGCTGGGGATTGGAGGTCAAAACGTCTTGGCAGCCAAGCGTCTTCCCCCGTCTTAAAATCCCCGAAATCCGCGGTGAGTTCAACATCTCCCTTGGGGCTAAGTCTGACAAGTCGTTTCAGAAAAAGGCTCTGAGGATCAAAGGTCGCTCCCCACACTTTTCCCTGAAAAGAAAATCTGATGACTGTCTTCTCAGCATCTTTGGCGAGCACTCGATCAAATCGGACATCTTTCCATTGCAGCAGAATCAAAGGTATCAGCCCTTCAATTTCGGCGACGTCCGGGAATTTTCTACCGAAGCACTCTTTCCCGCCTTTAATAATCTTTCCTTCAGTAGGCACGTACAATTCGAAAGCGTTTGACTTGATGATCAACTCGAATAAAGAATTGCCTCCAGTCGCGAGTCCTTGGAATCTGAAATCATTCGGCCGGCGATAGAGAAGAAAGCCCTTTACGTCCTGCCGTGATTTGCCACCATCGTAAATACTTGTAATGTTCATCACCGCTTTAAGAGCGGAGAGGTTTTTCCCTTTTTGAGTCAGGAATTCTGGAATCTGTTGAGGGTTGATGTTCGGATCCGCTCCGGCAAAACAAGGAAGCAACAAACAAATCAGGATGACAATTCCAACGGAAAATTGTGAAGCGGCGCCAGTCTTGAAAAAATGTCGCGAACAGCTCATATTTGTTGGGTTAAGGATTAGTCTCATGGCTGATCTTTCTATCAGAGCGGCAGCGTGGATGCAATGGGTAATACGCTGATCGCATAATCATTTTGGTGGGCCGAACGGAACGGTTCCGATTGGAAGTGACCGACCATACACGGGGACAGAAAATGAACTGGGTTACTATAGATAACATATCCGGATATGAAGGACAGACTGTCGAGCTGCGGGGGTGGGTCGCTAATCGACGTTCATCGGGTAAAATTCGTTTCTTGCTGATTCGCGACGGTTACGGAGTTATTCAGTGCGTGGCGCCAACGGGTCAGGTTTCCCAGGAAGTTTTCGAATTAGTCGATAGAGTCCCCTACGAATCATCCGTTATCGTTTCCGGACAGGTGAAGAGGGACCCCAGGTCTCCGGTGGGATATGAGATCAGTATGCAGGATTTGAAGTTGATCTCAGAGGCAGAACCTTATCCTATAGCAAAAAAGGAACATGGAGTGGGTTTTCTCATGGACCACCGGCACCTCTGGATCAGATCGTCACAGCAAGCAGCTCTGTTGAAGATCCGTTCCGTGGTGTCCGGTTCGGCGCGGCAGTATTTTGATGAACTCGGATTTGTCTCCGTGGAGGCGCCTATCTTGACGCCCACCGCGTGCGAAGGAACCACTTCACTATTCGAGGTGGGCTATTTCGACCGTTCGGCCTACCTGACTCAATCCGGCCAACTTTACGGCGAGGCCGCCGCCATGGCCCTCGGGAAGATCTACGTGCACGGTCCGACCTTTCGCGCGGAAAAATCAAAGACTCGCAGACACCTCACGGAATTTTGGATGATCGAACCTGAGATGGCTTTTTACGATCTGGATCAAACGATCGACTTGGCGGAAGGGCTGATTTGCAGAATAGTCGAGAAAGTCCTTGAGAAGTGCTCGGCCCAACTCACAGTGCTGGAACGTGACCGTGCGTCGCTGGAAAAGATTAAATCGCCTTTCCCTCGTATTACCTATTCTGAGGCTGTGGAGATTTTGAAGGATCAGAAATTCGAGTTCAATTGGGGGGACGATTTCGGAGGCGACGAAGAGACAGTATTGTCGAGCGCTTTTGATAAGCCGCTTTTTGTGACTCATTATCCGTCGGCCATTAAGGCCTTTTATATGAAGAAAGACCCTCGAGACCCGAAACTGGCGCTAGCTGTGGATCTCCTGGCTACCGAAGGACATGGGGAAATTATTGGGGGAGGACAGCGAGAGGATTCCTTGGAGACGCTAGAAGCCAACATTGCCGAGGCCGGCCTGGAACGCGGCCCACTGGAGTGGTACCTGGATTTGAGGCGATATGGATCTGTTCCGCATGCGGGATTCGGCCTTGGTATTGAGAGAACCGTGGCTTGGATGGCGGGTGTTAATCACGTCCGGGAAGCTATCGCGTTCCCGAGACTTATGGATAGGCTATATCCATAACCTTAATCAATCTCAAGTAATTTTTGGCTGTATTCTAAATCCACTTCCTTGGGATCTCCGGACTGAATTCTTACTATATGGCGAAGGTGTATTAAGCTATCCACGTCCATTCTGCTAAATCGTACTCCAATACCGTGCTCTTCCGCTCTCACCACTCTGGCTTCAATCCCTATTTTAAGCAGAGTCGCCGGACCGGTCAGCTTAATTTCAAGAAGGCACACGGCGCCTAGCGGAAATGTCTCCTCGGAAGAGATGAATGCGCCGCCAAGGCTAATATTCTGCAATTTGTTGGAGATAATGGTTTTACCGGCCGCGCTCAGCTTAACCTCAGTCTTGAAAGGGACACGCGTAAATTCCCGTTTTTCAGTGGTTGACATAAGCCTGAACTCCGAGGAGCGCTATAAGTCTGATCAGATAAGGAAGCAACAACCGGAGGCCTAGGTCATTTGGGCGCCAGTATCATAATCATATTTCGCCCTTCGAATTTCGCGGTCTGCTCGACTTCCGCGAAGTCGCTTACCATCTCCAGCAGTCTGTCAATCAGATGCCGCGCCATCTCAGGATGAGTGATCTCTCGGCCGCGAAACATTATCGTGACTTTAACCTTGCACTTCTCTTCAAGAAACCGTTTTAAATTCTTAACCTTGTACTGCAGATCATGGTCTTCAGTTTTCGGCCTGAGCTTTATTTCTTTAAGTACAACCGTGGCCTGCTTCTTTTTTCTTTCGTGGTCCTTTTTGCTCTCTTCATAACGGAACTTACCATAGTCCATTATTTTGCACACCGGAGGATCCACACCAGGGGCCACTTCCACAAGATCCAAGCCGAACTCTTCGGCCTTCCGAAGCGCTTCAGACACATCCAGGATTCCAAGTTGTTCGCCTTCCGGAGAGATTACCCGCACCTGTGGCGCGCGAATATTCTGGTTTACTCTTACCGAAGGCTCCACCGTACCCACACTTTTCGGCCTTCCTCTCATGAAACGAGCCCCCCTGACAAGGCCTCTGCGGCAGTTGCGGCTTTAATTTGAGTCATGAACGATTTGCAACCTCCTCACGGAACTTCGACATGAATTGTTCCAAGGTGAATACCCGTGTCTCCTCCTCGCCTCTTTTTCGCACGGCAAGGGTTCCGCTACTTACTTCTTTGTCCCCAATTATTATCATGTAGGGAATTTTCTGATTGCGGGCTTCTCGAATTTTGAACCCGATTTTCTCATTACGCAGGTCTTCTTCGAGCCTGACCCCTTCTGTTTTAAGTTTGGCCCCGATTTCTTGGGCATACGATTGCTGGCGGTCGGTAATTGTCATGATAATCGCCTGCACAGGCGCAATCCACAACGGAAAGGCGCCCGCGTAGTGTTCGATCAGAACTCCCAGGAAACGCTCGATCGCTCCAAGCACTACTCGATGAATCATCACCGGCCGTTTGCGCTCCCCGTCCGAATCAACGTATGTCAGATCGAATCGCTCAGGCAACGTAAAATCACACTGGATTGTGGCGCATTGCCACGAACGAGAGAGAGCGTCCTTCAGTTTTATATCTATTTTCGGGCCGTAAAACGCTCCATCTCCTTCATTGACTTCATAAGAGGCGCCGATGTCATTCAACGCTTGACTCAAGGCATTTGTCGCCCGTTCCCAATCTTCGTCTGTGCCGATGGATTTTTCCGGGCGGGTGCTGAGTTCCATAGTGTATTCAAATCCAAATATTCCCATTACATCCCGGACAAAGTTGATGATGCCCAAGATTTCCTCATTTAATTGCTCGGGAGTACATAGGATATGGGCATCGTCTTGGGTGAACTGTCTGACTCTTAGCAAACCGTGCAGCACGCCGCTCTTTTCGTGGCGCAACACGGTCCCAAGTTCGAAATATCTCAACGGCAGGTCTCTGTAAGAACGGATCTTGGATTTGTATATGACCATATGGGCCAAGCAATTCATGGGCTTTATGCCATAATCAATCCCGTCCACAGTCGTAAAGTACATATTATCGCGGTAATTGTCGAAATGGCCTGATTTCTCCCACAAGTCTCTTTTGAGCACCTGCGGGCCCACTACCATCTGATAACCGCGCTTCAGGTGCTCGGTGCGTTCAAATTCCTCAATAAGATACCGGAGCATTGCGCCTTTGGGATGCCAAATGACCAAACCCGGTCCGGCCTCATCCACTATTGAAAACATGTCCAGTTCTTTGCCGAGCTTCCGATGGTCTCTCCTCTTTGCTTCTTCCAAAAAGTGAAGATATTTCTTGAGTGCTTCTTGAGAGGGAAACGCAGCGCCGTATATTCTTTGCAGCATTCTATTACGTTCGTCGCCCCTCCAGTAAGCTCCGGCCACTTTAGTGAGCTTGAACGCTTTGACGAAACCCGAATCCGGGATATGCGGGCCCCGACACAAATCAGTAAATCCGCCTTGTGAATACAAGCTCACTTCATCTGCTTCAATATCATTCAACAATTCAACCTTGTACGATTCACCTTTATCCCGGAAGAACTGGATTGCCTCTTCTTTGGGGATCACAATTCTACGAAAAGGAAGTTTGCTTTTAACAATCTCTGTCATCCGGTTTTCTATTTTTTCAAGGTCCTCGGGAGTGAACGGCCGAGGCGTGTCAAAGTCGTAATAAAAACCCTCTTCAATGGCCGGTCCGATTGTAACTAGAGCTTCCGGAAAGAGTTCCTTGACGGCTTGGGCCATCACGTGGGAAGTGGAATGCCTCAGAATCTCGAGCCCTTTCTGCGATCCAATGCTGATAAACGACAATCTTCCCGAATTTGTAAGGGGGGAGTACAAGTCTACAGCGACGCCATTCAGCTCAGCCGCCAAGCATTCACGGCCATTCTTGTCGGGGTTTTCCCTCAAGATTTCTTCAGGGGTTACACCGGCGGGGTAAGATCCATTTTTTTCGTTGACTTCGATCTCTATGGAAGGCTTCATGCTTTGAGCAGATTCATATTGGAAACCCGGGATGAGTCCCGCAACCCGTTAAAATTCATCTATAAATATCCCTCCTCTTTTTAGGGGACTTGGCGGAGGATAACTCCTTTTGCCTTGCATGGTAGGCGCGTGGGGATTTGAACCCCAGACCCTCACCGCGTCAAGGTGATGCTCTCCCCCTGAGCTACGCGCCTGCACTGCACAAAAACTCTAACTATCTGAAACCCGGTTGTCAAGGGAAATGGGCTATAGTCGTATCCAGTCAATTACATGAGAACGGCTTGGGCTCAAAACAGATTTCCGAATGTTCGAGGCGCGTCTGCAAGACAGGTTTTTCTATTCGCTATTAAACCTTGGATCAGAGACACGGCGCTCCTGTGGTCCCAACGCGCGGCGCCGACACTGTAGCCGACTGCATCGCCTCGGCAGTCCAATATATACGTTGTCGGAAAACCGGGCACCTCAAGAATGGCCTCCTTTTGGGGATTCACCACAAAAGCGGTTGCCTTTCCTCCAAGGCTGAGCGGTTTTAGACTGAAACCGGCGCCTCCATCGAATAGGACGGGAAAAGGGACCTTGTTGGAAGCGCAATGATTGAAGATCGACTGGGGATGATCTACCAGATTCACTCCGAGAATTTCGAGACCCGCCGGACCGAAAGTCCTTCTCACCGTTTCGAGTTGAGGCTCTTCCATATGACATGCGGGACATTGAATAGACCAGAAATGAAGGAGAACGACTTTGCCTCTAAAATCACTCAGAGATACGGTCTTTCCCTGGGGACTTCTCAAAACCATGTTAGAGACGCGGAGTGGCTTGGGAAACATGAAAATATTCGCGTCGGTACCCAGGTCCGATGCTTCGTTCCATGTTGGACAGGCAATTAAAATAACTGCGGCCGCAATTATCATTAAGAGGATTCCTTCGAAATTGAAACGCATTTGACCTCCGAATTGCTTTCATAAATGTGAATATAGAAATTATAGTATATAGAACTTTCTGTCAATGATTATTTTTAACACAATATTCGCGGCGTTCATTGATCATCTCCGGAACCCGTGGTATTTATCAGTCACATGGACTACTTCAGAATTCAAGCGGTTCTTGTTATCGTGCACGGCGTTGGGGTACTCGTCCGAGGCCGTCCCGGTTCCGGAAAATCACTAGCCGCTCTCAATCTTATGCGGCGCGGTCACAAACTTGTTTCAGATGATCTCGTGGAATTGGCGCCGGGGCCTGATGGAAAACCCTGGGGAAGGGCCGTCGAGGAGGATGCGCGGATCGAGATTAGAGGAGTGGGGATCTACAAGGCGAAAACGCTGTTCCCGGATGCGACCGCTTTGTCTTCCCCAATCCATCTTGTGGTCGATCTGGATGATTACGATCCGGATGCGGACGCAGGCAGAATGATTCCGCAGACAGGCGAGACACGCCTTCTCGGCAGGGATATACTTACTGTGAGGGCGCCGACGCCTATAGGGTCAGACCCGGCATTTATTATCGAACTTTTGGCCAAGCGCTTCAAAGACAGCGGATCGGTAAACCCCTAATGAAAAGAAAGATTGTGATAATTACCGGCCTATCAGGATCCGGAAAATCCACCGTCGCTAAGACCCTTGAAGACGCAGGCTTTTTTTGCGTGGACAACCTGCCTCTGGATTTGGTTCCAAAGCTGGTTGACTTGACTGAATCCAGCGGAGGGGAACTAACGCGTCTGGCCCTTGTGATAGACCTGCGCCAGCGGACATTTCTCCCAAGATATTCCGCGATGCTCAAATCACTGGAATCTTCAGGTAGTTCGCTGGAAATCTTGTTCCTTGACGCCAGGGATGAGGTCCTCATTCGTCGCTACAGCGAAACCAGGCGGCAGCATCCTCTTGCAGTATCGGGCAGCGTGGTGGACGGCATAACGCGGGAGAGAAGGGAACTCGCTGAAATCAAAGAAAAGGCTGATTGGGTAATCGATACGTCCGACATGACCGTGCACCAGCTACGCGAGGAGATCAAGAAGATTTTTGAGGGGTTCTCCGGTGACACGCTTAAGATAGTAGTGAACTCTTTCGGCTTCGGAAGAGGTTTACCCATGGAATCCGACCTCGTGTTGGATGTGCGTTTTCTCCCGAACCCATATTTCGTTGAAGAACTGAAAAACAAGGATGGCCGTGACCCTGAAGTTACGAACTGGATATTTTCACAACCCACCGCGAAGAAGTTCCTGGAAAAACTGGAAGAGATGTTAGTATTTCTTTTACCTCTTTACATACGAGAGGGGAAACAGTACCTTACAATTTCGGTAGGCTGTACGGGAGGACGCCACAGATCGGTGGTGGTAGCAGAACATGTATCCAATTTCCTGGTCCGAAACGGGTATACGAATGTTCAAGTCAGACACAGAGAGATAGCCCGCTGAAAACAATACTTGCAGCGCTTAGATCATCAAGTAGTAAATCATGATCGGAATTATCATTCTAGCCCACGGAGAGTTGGGACCTCAGTTCATTAACACAGCTCGACTCATAGGTCTTAATTCAGAAGAGTCCTTGTTGGCCATAGCAGTAAGCCCTGCTGATTCTACAGATCTGTTGCGGGACCAGGTCGCTCAAGCCATAAAAAGCGTAGACCAAGGGCAGGGAGTTCTAATTCTTACAGATCTTTTCGGCGGGACACCGACAAATTTGTCGCTCTCTTTTCTCAAAGACGGAAAAGTCGAAGTCGTTACCGGTTTAAACCTTCCAATGATTATCAAAGCCATTAATTCCAGATCGGATCATGATCTGAGAACCCTAGCGAAATTGGCCTCCGAGGCCGGCAAGGAAAACATCTTCTTAGCCGGCGATTTCCTGAGACAGAAACCGCCCAAAAGAAGAGCCGGTGAAGAATCCGCTTGAGCAAAACAGGGCTTATGAAGCTCGAAATTAATAATGATGTTTATCTTTTGCGTCGCTATTTATTAAGCCATTCCGTCGCAATATTCCGGCAGTGAGACCATCCAAGGCGCTACAGCTATGCATGTGGAACTGATGCGACTCGAAGATTTGGACGAGGTCTTATCCATAGAGAAAGGTTCCTTTCCGACTCCCTGGTCCCGAAACATGTTCCTCGAAGAGATGGAAAACAGGAATTCTCGCTTGATAGTTTTTAAAATAGAAGGCGCCATCTTAGGCTATGTTTGCTTTTGGGTAGTCCTGGACGAAGCGCACCTGCTCAATATCGCTGTGCATCCTGCCAAAAGGCATCAGGGTTTCGGACAACTAATTATGGCCGAAATTGAGGCCCTGTGCATTAAGGAAGGTCTTAAACGTGTCATCCTGGAAGTGGCCCGGAAAAATGTAGCCGCTAGAAGCTTATATCGCAAATGCGGTTTCCATTCTATCGGTTTCAGAAAGAACTATTACGGCGCGACCAAAGACGATGCGCTAATTATGGAGAAATACCTGCTGTCATCTGAAATGGATCAAGGTGAGTCTAAACGGAACGAATTAAGTTGAGAATTGTTGCTCTCAGCAGAAGAAACATGTTGATCGCTCTGATGTGTTTAAGCGCGGTATGCTTTGTGGGCGGCGACATGGTGGATCGAGGAGGCGCCGCAGAGGCTGGCCAGATCGGGGAAGAAAGACAACAGGAGAGGACTCGAATGGTCGAAACCCAGCTTAAAGGCTGGGGGAGGACCTCGATCACTGACAAGGCTGTGCTTCGCGCCATGCTAAAGGCGCCCCGCCATCTATTCGTTCCTGATTCGATGAGAACGCGGGCATATGATGATTCTCCTCTTCCCATCGGACATGGTCAGACGATTTCTCAACCCTATATTGTCGCTTTAATGACACAGGCGCTGGAATTGAAGCCTGACATGAAAGTCCTTGAAATCGGTACCGGCTCCGGGTATCAGGCTGCGATACTCGCGGAAATCACGCCTCACGTCTTCACCATCGAGATAATCAAGCCTTTGTACGAAAGCGCACGGGATAGGTTGAAAAACCTCGGTTACAATACCGTCACGGTTTTTCTTGGCGACGGCTATTACGGTATGAAAGACGCCGCGCCATTTGACAGAATTATTGTTACTTGCGCTGCGTTGCACGTGCCTCCCCCCTTGTTCGAACAGCTCAAGCCCGGAGGCAGGATGATAATCCCTGTGGGGGGCGGCTTTGAAACCCAGCGCCTCTTATTGGTTACGAAGGACGAAGAAGGCCGACGCGCGTCCAAGGCCCTGGAATTAGTGAGATTCGTTCCGCTGATTCGGGGCGCGGAACAAAAGTGAACGTTGAATCAGAAGACGCCGCTAAGCGCTTGCCGCTGGCGGTTTTCTTTGTCTCCGCCGCTGTCATCGGCTGGCAACTGGCTCTTATGAGATGCCTGCTGATATCAAAATATCATCACTTTTCTTTCCTGGTAATTAGTTGTGCTCTCCTGGGCTTTGGCGGCGGCGGAGCGCTTCTTGCCCTTGGACAAAGGTGGTTCGAGCGGCGCCGTGATGCGATGTTCAGGTGGGGGACATTGTCATTCGGCATTTCTTTGCCGATTTGTTTTCGACTGGGAGAACAGCTGCCGCTTGACGTTTATTTTGCGCCTGTGGCTGTCGTTCAGACTATGGGTTGGTGGTCGGCATTTTGGCTGATTCACTCATTACCTTTTCTCGTAGCGGGAACTCTAATTGGTTTGGCTTTGATGGCCGGCGGCGAAAATGCTCACAAGATCTACGCTTACAATCTGGCAGGGAGCGCTTTCGGCGCCCTTGCCGGAATAGGGCTCATGAGTATCATGCCCGCCAACGCGATAGTTGCGCCTATCGCTGCATCAGTTGTGCTCTCATCCATTTTTCTCATCCCTTCCGAAGCCTTCAGGCGCCGGCGTGTTTTTTTGGCGAGCGTGGCCACTTCTCTTGTCTTACTCAGCGCTACAATGTTCGCGGGGCCGGCAAGATGTTTCCCGCTGAATGTAGATCAATTCAAAGCCTTGTCTCATGTTCGGAGGCTCGAACAGCAAGGCGATGCAAAACAAATTTTTGTGCGTGATGGACCTCGAGGGAGGATTGAGGTCTTTTCCAGCCCGCATTTCCATACCCTGCTTTCTTTGGCGTCTGTCACAGCTCCTCCTCGCATGGATCTTATGCTCCGGGACGGCTTCGAAATCGGCTCGATGCTTTGGATCAGCAGCGTCGAGCAATCGAGATTTTTGGGAGAAACATTGGCGGCTCTGCCTTACCAGCTCATTCGTCCCAAAAGAGCGCTAATCCTTGGCGCGACCGGAGGAAGTTATGTGTGGCTGGCGCGTCAAAGCGGCGCAGATTCTATTTATGTCGTTCAAGGAGACAAGAATATTGTCGATGCCTTAGAAAAACATAAGAGCCGCGTGCTGGATGATCCTCGAATTCAAGTTGTCGTAACGGAGCCCAGAGCATTCCTGGATAACACTTCAATGAAATTCGACATTATCAATTTAGAGGCTTTGGAAGGCTTTTCACCTGGATCCAGCGGCATAGGAGGTTTGCGAGAGGACTACCTGGCGACCGTAGAGGGATTCGAGCGTGCTTTGAATTTGCTCACGGACGCCGGAATGGCAACCTCGATAAGGGGCATACAAGATCCGCCGAGGGACAACATCAAAATAGCGGCGATGTGGATTGAGGCGCTGGAACGAAACGGGGTAAAGGAACCGAGTCGCCATTTTCTGATGGCCCGCGATGAATTGGGTTTTACAACCATTGTCGGTAAGCGACCCTATGCCGGAGACACTATTGATAAGTTTCGTAAAGCATGTCGGGAAATGTCCTGGGAAACGGAGTGGTTCCCCGGGATCAAGCCCGAGCAGACAAACACGACCCATATCTTATCGGGTCCAGCCGGAACTACCATTTCATGGCACCATCATGCTATGAGCGAACTACTTTCACCACGCAGGGAAGATTTTTTTCGGCAATGGATTAGCTATGTCCGGCCGGCGACTGATGACAGCCCTTTCTTCTATGATTTTTTCAAGTGGAGATCGATTTCCAAGCTGCGGGAGGCCTTCGGACCTGTATGGCCGGCGCGCGCTGAAATGGGCTTCCTGGTTCTCATATTTTCCGCCGGTCTTACCTTCGTGGGCGCCGCTTTGCTGCTTCCCGGACCGATTTGGCTGCTAAGGCGGCAGGAAAAGGATTCATCGGGCGTTTTGATTATTTTCATCATTATTTTCTTTTCAGCTTTGGGCGCTGGCTTCATGTTCATCGAGATGAGTTTTATCCAGATGTTTACCCGATTCCTCGGTGATCCTGTTATTGCCGCCGCGGTAGTAGTGGGTGGTCTCCTCTTCTTTGCCGGGGCCGGGAGCATGGCTTCGCCTTTTCTTATGAGGCGTTTGCGTCGCGGATTATTGATTGGTCCGATTTCTGTCAGTTTCACGATAATTCTTTGCATGGAGCTGCTCCCCCGATTGTTTGGAGTCGCCTCATTCCTCCCCCCTTTGCCCAAAGCTGGATTAGGCTTGCTTTTGCTCGCCCCACTGGCTTTTCTCATGGGGATCCCGTTTCCGTCGGGTATATCAGCGCTCCAAGCAAGACTCCGCGCCGGTGTGCCACTGGCTTGGGCGGTTAACGGGTTCACCTCAGTTATTTCGGCCTCGGGGGCTGTGCTGCTCGCCATGACCATAGGTTTTCGTAGTTTGCTTTTGCTGGCTGCATTGGCGTATATTGGCGCCGGCGCAGTTGCGCTCGTTCCGGCATGGAGCGCCGGCAAGACGAAGGTGGTGTCAAATAATGAGGCGTAAACATTGTGAGATAACCGACCCCAAGGAAATTGACCGCATTCTGTCTTCTACCAACATAGGCAGGTTGGCTACAAACGGCGCAGATGGTTATCCGTACGTTACTCCCGTGAACTTCGTATGGCGAGAGAGGAAGATTTACTTTCACTCCGCGCTCGTGGGAGAGAAGTTGGACAACCTGGAGAGAGATCCAAAAGTCTGCTTTGAAGCGGATATTCCATTGGCCTATCTTGATACGGGTCATGATCCGGAACGGCGGGTCTTCAAGCTGCACCAACTGTATCATTGTGTGATTATTCGCGGCACGGCGCATGTAGTTCCGGACGGTGAGCTGAAAACGGACGCCCTTAACGCTTTGGTGGCCAAACATGAAGGCGCTCAGGATTTTGAACCTGTCACTCCGGACATGTCTGCATACAAGAGCTGTGCAGTTATCGAAATTGAACCCGTCTTTATATCGGCGAAAAGTGATCTTGCCCAAAATCGTACCGATGAAGAACGATTGGCGATTGCGAAATATCTGAAGAACCGGAGCCTGCCGACCGATTTAGCCGCGGTAATGGCAATGGGATTCGATCCGGAAGACCTTTGAGGCAGTTCCGGCAATTCAAATACAACTCGCCCTTCAACCGCTTTCGAAGCAAAGTCGGACATCTCCCCCTGTTATTAAAAAAATTGATTGATTATTAAGAAAATCTCTTGTGGTCCAAGTAGATAACGAGTATAAGCTCGCCTCGGATTGGTTGTCTTGCATCAACCCTTCGTGAACAGGGGAATTTCATGAAATATATCTCGATCCTGTCTGTGGCGGCGGTGGTGGGCTTCTTTCTTCTGCCGTCATGCTCGGCAGTGAAGTGGGCTGTACCGGCCGGAGCCGGGACCGATATGGACGACGAAAGCTGGGCCTCACGGTACATTCCGGGTGTCAAGGCCATATCTAATTTTGTCCCCCAGCCCACGGAAGCCCGGATCCAGTGGGATGAACGATATAAGAAACGTGAACACTGGGGTTCCCCTACCGACATATACCCGTGACTCTAGACGCTCCAACTCCACTGTGGGATGCTATCGCGATTTGGTTAGCCGATTCTTACGGTGGTTATGGCGAGAGCGTAAATCTCGAAGAATTAATTGGCTGATTTATCAGGTAAGTTATGACATCCGCAGCCTCGCGATTTAGTCGCTTGAAATTCTTGTTAAGGATCTGAAGATCCGCAGCGTCTGCAAGGCGCATTCAATAATTGCCAAGTGGTTTCGGCCCTTCGCTTACCGCGCGTTCAAGATCTTAAGGATATCCTTGGAAAGAGTTGCAGATATCCTAACTTTCATGACACTTTGACGGCGCGGTTTGTGTTGAATCTCTATAAGAAACCAGCGATCTCAAAAAATTTGCCATTCTCATATAACGTCTAGGGGCGCGTGTGCGTCTAACGCAACCAAAGGGTAATCATTCGCGCGTCACATCACTAAGAGAGGAGGCCGGTCGATGAGATTCTTGAAAAGAGTTGTGTTGGGTGGTTTGATTTCTCTACTGGTGGTATCAATCCATCCCGTTTTGGGTTACGCGGAACAGGCTCAAGGGACTGCGCCCACGCTGGCGCCTTCCGCCGCGGATACCGTGGTCAGGACCGATGAAGCAGGCCCTTTCATGCTCGCGCATTGGAGGCCAAGTTATCGCACTGGTTGGTACGGACGCCCGTACAGTCGTTGGTATTACGCGGCGCCTTATCGCTACAGAGTCTATCGCTCAGTTCGTTGCTGGTGGAATGGGTATCGTTGGATATGTCCTTATAAATATAAGAGATACCGGTTATAAATAGAAGAAGCTGTACACGGGAAGAGGCGTAGGACTAAAGGGGCAGCTCAATCAGGCGCCAAAAGAACCTCGTCTATTAAAGAGTTTTCAGCCCACCGATTCGCCCCTAAAAACCTCTCAACCAATTCAAGGCGCAATGGGCCGTGACGCTCTGATCTATTCCCTTTTCTACGCCTCCACGTATACCCGACATCGAGATGAGCAAAAGGTTCCTGAAAAGTTTTGACTGCGCTTTTCGATCACGCAATTTCCCTGGATTCAAATTCACGTCTCAGGCCTGATTTTCGGGGCTCATCCGGGGTCGAAATCCCGTGCTCGATTGATGATGACTCAAGGCCGGATCGTCCGGCGCCGCCGGTCCTGGCTATAGGAACGTCATTGGAGGCGCAACCGCGCCGGAGGCGGCCTTCGGCCTACTCTCACCTATTACCTGTTTCTTGTCGAATCAATTTCTTGTCTATTTTCCCCACACTGGTCTTCGGAATCGCGTCCACGACCCAGATCTCGTCCGGAACGGCCCATTTTGAAATTCTGCCCTCATGTGCGGCGCCCTTAAGGAACTTACGTAGCTCTGCCTTGAGGATCCCATCCTTCAATCCGTTAGCGGGGACTACCAGGGCCACAGGCCGCTCGCCCCATCTCTCGTCGGGTCGCCCCACCACGGCCGCCTCGCCCACCCCGGGGTGCTCGCTTATGACGCTTTCCAGTTCCAGCGAGGAGATCCATTCTCCGCCACTCTTGATAACGTCTTTGAGGCGATCCGTTATCCGCAAGTAACCGTCAGAATTGACGCAAGCCACGTCCCCGGTGTGCAGATACCCATCGCGCCACAGATCTTCGCTTGCTGTCGGATTCTTATGATATCCTTGCGTCAGCCACGGGGCCCGGGCAATGATTTCGCCCGGAGTGTGGCCATCGGCCGGAACATCCCTCATGTCCGGGCCAACCACTCGTAGATCCACAAGCGGCACGGGAAGGCCTGTGCTCGTTCTCACATTGAGCTGCCGGTCGAGATCAGCCTCCAACTGGTCCGGCCTCAGCATGCCGAGGCTCAGAAGAGGGCAAGTCTCGCTCATTCCGTATCCGGTGGTTATATCAATTCCGGCCTCCAGGGCGGCCTTGGCCAGTCCACGTGGGACAGCCGATCCACCCACCAAGAGCTTCCACTCGCTCAAATCCACTTGTGTCGCCAAAGGGCTCCGGAGCAGCATGTGGAGTATGGTCGGCACGCAGTGCGAAAAGGTGACATTTTCCTTTGCTACAAGCCTCAAGATCGTATCCGGTTCGTAACGCCCGGGATAGACCTGCTTGACACCCAAGAGCGTCGCTACGTAAGGCAGTCCCCAGGCGTGCACATGAAACATCGGAGTGACAGGCATATACACGTCATTCGAGCGAAAGCGACCTTGGGAATGAAAACTGCCCAAAGTTGCCGTCATCATCATAGTGTGCATGAACAATTGCCTATGACTAAAATAAACTCCCTTTGGGTCGCCTGTGGTGCCCGTGGTGTAAAACAGCGTAGCCATAGAGTTTTCGTCGAAATCTTCGAAGTCGTAGTGATCCGAGCCTGCGGCCAAAAGTCGCTCATATTCCAGGTCCAGGGGCACAGAGGTGTCCGCCTGGGTGTCACTATCCTGCAGCAATATCCATCTGCGCACCGTCTTCAATTGGTCCTTTATGCCTTCGAGCACTGGCAGGAAATCCTCATGGATCAGGACCACCTTATCTTCTGCGTGATTCATGGTGTAGAGGATCTGCGCAGGAGCCAGGCGGACATTCACGGTGTGGAGGACAGCCCCCAGCATCGGAACAGCAAAATAGGATTCCAGGTACCGGTTTGAATCCCAGTCCAGGATTGCCACAACATCCCCCGGTTTTACCCCCAAGGCATGGAGACCGCTGGCCAGCCGTGTGATGCGGCGGAACAATTGGCGATAGTTGAATCGCTCTTTGTCCCGGTAAACGATTTCCTTTTCCGGGGTATAATGCATGGGGAAGGTCAACAGGTGTTTAATCAGCAACGGATAGTGATACGCGTTCGCAGCTCTGTCGATGATTCTGGTGTCGCTAATCATGGCGCTAACCTCACTTAGAGTTATCCGATCAGCCACTCCAAGAGGCCGTTTCAGCGAGTGACGACCGAGCGGAGAAGTTTCAGATTCATGGTGAGCACGTCTCACTGCTGGTGTTAGTTCACTCGGAGATGGTCGCTCGGTCGTCCCGCATATGGGAGGGGCAATATCCGTGCCATCCACTTCGTGGGAGGTGCGACGGTTTCATATAACGCGAACTGTGTGCGCTTGGCGCGGCGCTAAGCGGGATACATCGCAATTACCAAGGGATAGAGTCGGGAAGAGAGTAAGGCAAGTGGTGAATCGATAGTGAGAGGAGGGAAACGAGACTTCTTGTGCGCAGGGATGTGGTCGAAGGTTGAACCACAGTTCTTCCGTCACGCCTGGAAATCGGCCCGGGAGGCCGGTCACAGCCCGGTGCGAAGCGCTACCATGCATGGCGCGCAACTAGACCGAGTGGTTCTCGATCCCTAAGGTCTTCATCTTACGCAATAATGTCGAATGGGCGACTTGAAGCGCCTTGGCCGCCTTGCGTACGCTTCCGAATTCATTCATTGCTCTGTTTATGAGCTGAATCTCCACCTCGGCCACCGCGTCTTTTATTGGCGCCAATCCGGAAACTGACACCGACCCTTGCCTGCCTTGTGACTGTGCGTGGATTTCTTGCGGCAAGTGTTCAGGCAATATGGTCGGGTCGGTCACCATAACAACCAGACGCTCAACGACATTTCTTAACTCGCGGACATTCCCCGGCCACGCGTAGTTAACCAGTAACTCCACGACCTCGGTTGAGAAGGCTTTGTTGATTTTGTATTGTTCACAAAAAGTGTTCAAGAAGTGAAGGGTTAGCGCGGGAATATCATCCTTTCTTTCGCGCAGTGGCGGCACATCGATCTTGACCACATTGAGCCTGTAGAACAGATCTTCACGAAAAAGCTTCTGTTCGACCATCTCGACTAGATCTCTGTTGCTGGCCGCGATAAACCGAACATTCACAGGATGGCTGGAAACTCCTCCCAACCGGGAAACCTTCTGATCTTGGATCACCTGCAAAAGCTTAACCTGCAAGTCCAGGGCCAGCTCCCCAATTTCGTCCAGCAACAGAGTCCCATTATCTGCGAGTTCCAACATTCCGGGCTTTCCCTTTCTTGCCGCGCCCGTGAACGCGCCCGGTTCATACCCGAATAGCTCTGACTCGATGAGACTTTCAGGAATGGCCCCGCAATTTACCTTAATAAAGGGTCCGTCTTGACGACCGCTGTGGCGATGCAGGAGTTTGGCTACAACTTCCTTTCCCACTCCTGATTCGCCCGTAACCAGAACGGTGGTCGGGTAGGGGGCCACCTGTTTGATCATGTCCAGCACGCGGGACATAGCCTTGCTCCTGACCACCGCGTCCTCTTCTTTGAAAATCTCGGATCGGAGGCGTGTGGCTTCCGCCCGATACTTTTCCAGTTGGGATCTCGTTTCCTCCAGTCTCCTGTCGAAGTCCCTAAAATGGGTTATATCCCGAATGTTCGTAACCACTCGGTGCACTTTTCCGTTTTCGTCAAAGACAGGTCTGCCCGTGGAGATCACGTACTTGCCATTCCGAAGGCTCTGAATCTTGGTAACCGGGCCGGGTGGGTTCTGGGATAGAACATTGAGAGTCACGGACTCGGAGAAATAACCTTCATCCACCAATTCCCGCATGTGTCGTCCAACGACTTCGTGCGCAGTGACTCCGGCAATTTCCTCGAAAGGTCTGTTTACCCTGAGGGTTACGCCATCACCGTCCGTTATGTAAAGGCCGTCGTTTGAAGACTCTATGATGAGCTCGAGTTCTTTTCTTATTTCACTTAATTGCTTCACCAACTGGGTATAGGATTCCGTATCCCTCGTAATTGCTTCGACCGCGGATATATCAAGAAATGTCGCTACCGCTCCCCAAATCCTCGAGTAATACCTCAAGGGAGTTCGGTTCACCATAACTGTCCGGTTATTGATGATAATTTTTTCAACAGCCCGCCTCTGGCCGTCCCGCAAGACTTCGGTGAGGCCGATATTCGGAATAATCTCCCTGATGTGGCGTCGAAGAGGAGCGTCCTGCGGCACGCCTATCATCTGGGCTGCCGATCTGTTGAAAAGGACCACTCGTTCAGTGTTGTCTATGACGACGACGCCTTCGTAGACATAATCCATTATCGCTTCGAATATTTCTTTGTTCATGGTGTGGTCGGCCAAGATGTCAGTCCCCTCATGCGTCGAAAGCTCTACCTGCGCGGTTATTCTAGCTGACCTGTTTCTTGCAGGCAATGTGAGGCCCCAGACCGATTCGTAATAACACCGACTGGTTCTGCGAGCAAGCCACAACACGCTTCGTGGACAACACTAACGACAAAAGTCTGACCACAAGCTGTCATTCCTCGCAATGACAAGTCTGAGCCGAAAGAGAAAGGATAAAACCTCGATTAGTCTTGCAGGGCGCGCAGTCTCTGTTGGGTTTATCAAGTATTATTCACTGTTCCAGCAGGTAAATTTATCTTCAACCCCAAAATGTGACGGAGAAAATTAGGACAAGGCCGTTGATCAAATAAAATAGCCTTACTTGGCCGCCTCGTTCATGGAGTTCCTTCCAGTTATCCGTGGATCGAATCATCCGATCCGTTCGCCATGCAAGCACAAGCGTCACCAGTGAAAACAAAGCTGCGGAGTGTAGCAGTCCTTGGAAAACCAGCAGAACTATGCAACTCAATGTAATCGCAGCGAAAAAACGCACTCCCCAGATTGCCGTTGGTTGGCCCAAACGTGATGCAATGGTCCGTTTGCCGACGGCCCGGTCCTCATCAATGTCCGGTAATGATTGATAATAGAGTATCATGGCAACCATGAAGCCTATAGGCAACGACAGCCACACAGCCTCTACTATGAATCGGCCGGATATGGCAGCCGCGGCGCCGGCCACCATCACCGGCCCCATGTTTATCCCCACAAATAGCTCTCCCAGCCCGAAATAACCATATCTCACCGGAGGAGCCGTATAGAACAGGCTGGAGAGAAACGAAAATAACATTAGAATTGTCAGCCACCATAATTGAGTGACCCAAACAATCCATAATCCGCACAACAGCGCTAATAGATAGAACAAGATCATGGCGCCGCGAATTTCCGATAATGTGAGCTTCCCATCCTGAAGCACACGGCTGCCTCCTATGGAATCCCCTGCGTCAGCCCCGGACAAAAAATCAAAGTAGTCATTGGCCAAGTTTGTATTCATGTGGACAAGAAAAGAAGCAAGGCAGATCACCAGCCAGCGGGCCGTGTTCCAGCCGCCCTGCCTACAAGCTATTACTCCGGCAAGAGCCAAGGGTACGAGAGTCGCGACAAAGAAAGGGGCCCTACTAGCCTGGTACCATGCGCGGAGTTTGCCGGAATTCACTTTATTCAGAGCTTGTTCCATCGACAGAAAACCCTTTCACAAACATCAAAAGTCTCATACAGGCCTACACCCATTACCGCCAGCACGACTATTCCTACGAATATCTGAGGAATGTCCGCACGTCCCCACGCGTCCATTATGTAGAAACCCATCCCGTAGCGTGTCCCGATGGACTCCACAAAGAACAGAACCGCTACCACAGTCCCGGTTGCTATGCGAAGAGCGGTAAAAACGGCCGGTAAGCTGTAAGGCCAGATTACATGGACAAACAAATCCTTTCTGCTTCCTCCAAGGCTGTAGAGTGAATACCGCGCGGCCTTGCTGACACCGCGGGCCGCGTCCCGCGTTGTTATCAAGAGCTGAAAGAACAAAATAATCCAGAGCATAACTATCTTCCCAAGATCTCCCAAGCCGAAAATAAGGAGGACCAGTGGAAGCAGCACGATCTTGGGAACCGGGTACGTCAGGTAAATGAGCGGCCGGGCGAATTTATCGGCCCTGCGACTGGAACCCAAAGCAAGTCCCACAGGCGTCGCAGTCACGAACGCGATGGCCAAAGCGGCAAGAATACGAAATGACGACGTGCCGACATGTTTCCAGAACAAGGCGGTCCCGGCCTCTGACGCCAATTTGCGCAGGACTATTATCGGACCTACCAAAACATCTTCTCCGGCCCACCAGGCGCCTAATTGCCACACCGTGAGAAGAACGGCAATGCTCCATAAATAGCCCCAGCGGGAACTCATCCAACACTCTCCAAAGTATCTTTTCTTCTGCTCCTCAATGCCTCCGGGGGGCTCGTTCTTAATAATAACATTTGATTTCTTTTCTTCCGGAGAAGAAGTGTTTGGGGCAGCTCTCTAAGCTGCCAGTTTTATGAGCGAAATAGTATCAGTTTGCCACGGGTTGCCCTACCGTCGCAGAATATCTATACAGCTTAGTACACCGCTAGCCATATAAAAGTTCTTGCCGGAGGGGTCGGGCCACTCGGCGTGGGGCCAGCAAGAGCCGGAGGCGCCTCGTCGTTGATCAACAGTCCACACACTTTAAGCTCATTATCGCCGTGCGCGGAGCACCTTCTTTCAAGAAGCGGGTTCCCGGTGGCCTTCTCAGCGCCCCTGCTAATGCAGCATTCCGCCCTCCAGAACTTCTCTCACGCGTCGAGACATATCGTCGAATTCTGCGGAGCCGCGGTAATTTTCTCCGCAAGCCGAAGGGTTCTCTAGTTCGGAGAGAATCGCGCCCGGACTGCCTCCCATTATAAAAATGCGCCGCCCCAGACGAACCGCCTCCTGGATATTATGAGTCACCAGGCACATCCCGAATCGGCGCCGTCTCCACGAGGCTGCCACCAAATCCTGCAAGCGTTCTCTGGTCAATGTGTCGAGGGCCGCGAAAGGCTCATCCAGGAGCAGCAAGGACGGACGGAGCACCTGGGCCCTTGCCAAAGCCACTCTCTGCTTCTGACCTCCGGAGAGTTGCTGCGGATATACGTCTGTCTTGCTCATTATGTCCAGCTCGGATAACAGTTCTTCCACCGCGGCTATATCAACCGGCTCTTTTCGAATTTTCAAACCTAGAATGACGTTTTCGCGAACGGTTTTCCAGGGGAATAATCCGTAGTCCTGAAGGACCAGAGCGATTTCCCGGTGGGGTCGCGTTAGCGGTTGGCCTTTGAATTCAATCGCGCCTGATGATGGCTGTTCAAGCCCCGCGAACATAAGCAGCAGGGTGGATTTCCCACAGCCTGAAGGACCCACGAGCGCGGCCGTCTCGCCTTCGTTCAAACAAAACTCAATCCCGGTCACGGCAGGTATCGGGCCGGCCTCAGTTACGTATGCCTTCCCGACTTGCGTGCAGCAAAGCAGTTTATGGGAGGAATCCGGCATTAACAACCTGCTCGTATGTAGGCGCGCTTTTTATCACTCCACGATTCTTGAGCCATTCGGCAATGGAGTTCACCGCATCTTTGTCCGGAGCGTGCAGTTTGGGGAAACGGGGCACAGGGTAGGTGGCTTTCAAAGGATCGGGCAGGCGGACATGCTCCACCATAACCGATCTCACGGAATCCGGATCAGCCTTGATAAGCGCTCCAGCCTCGTCCAGCGCCTTGAGAAACGCCTTGACGCTCGATCCATGCTTTTTAAGGAACGGACCCGAGAAAGCAAGGATCGTTTGGCTTGCCGCTAGTGCCGAGTCATCAGCCAGGAGCGCCGCGCCCTTGGCGATTGCGGCGGTAACAAGGGGTTCCGGGAGTGTCGCTGCCTCGACTTGCCCGGACATAAGCATCTGCATACGTAATCCGATGTTTTTGGTCTCCACAGTCATGTATTTATCTTTTGGAACACCTTTGGATTTCAGGAGTGTCTCGGTAACGTAGTCAATTACAGTGTTGGATGATATGGCAATCGGCACTGAGGCCAGCTCGGACAGTGATTTATATGGGCCGCCCGGCTTGCCCAGGATCGCAAACATCCGACGATCGTGGGCTGTGTCGTAATTCGTCGCGACTATGGAGACATCCCGACCGTTTCCTTTTAGCACGATGGGCGTGACCAAGTCCCCGAAATAGCCATCGATATTTCTGGTGGACAGAGCGATGTCTTTTTCCGCGGCGGTGTTGAATGGTATGACATCCACATTTACACCGGCTTTGGCAAATAGGCCTTTGTCCTGAGCGACATATATTGGAAGGCACTGTAGGACAGGCAATGCGCCAAAGCGGATCTTGGCCGGTTCTTTCGCGAAGGATTCCGGGCCGGTTAATCCTGCCAAAACAAGCACTGATAGGAGCAACATGAAATCACGTGGTCGCATCAAATATGGCCTCCTGATGGTTTCGCTGATCCTTAGCGCTCCGTCTCATAAATGCGGTCACGAATCTGGGACAGCCACCGTTACTGAATTGGTAGGGCCGGCGTCCCTGCCGGCCACATCTTGGGGACCGGCACGGGGGCCGGTCCTACCGGTACGAGAGGCCGTGCGCTGCAGCTCGCCTCAGAGCAGCATGTCACGCCATTATGAAACGCAGCGTGGTCCAGAAGAGATGGTCAGTTTACGGCAGAGGATCGGTTTTTGGCAAGGATTAGGCGAGCCCTGAAATTACGGAAACTGATGCTCCTCATGGCAGTCGAACGGACAGACGCCTTCAGGAGCTCGCCTGGATCAAGAATTGCGAAAGCAGGGGTTGGGATCAGACCCCGAAGCCGCCTGGAACGCACATGACTAGAATGACTCCTTCCCATTCAATATTAATGCTGTGCTATTTTTACGAACTCTATTCCCGGCTAAAAGAAATTCGACGAAGAATTGCTGACTTCGTCCGCCCTTCTCCTTTCAACGTCGAAGGAACTCCCCTCACGGCGCCGGAACGGAGCCTGAAGCAGCTCGCGACTTTTGTGGGGATTAATCCAGGAGCGTGGATCTTAGCCGGGCTTGACAGCCCAATCGCTCGCCTGCTACAGAAATTGCTGTAAAAGCGGAATTTGAGAAATCTGGCAAGTAGTGGGGGAGCGACAGCTAGCTCCCACAAAATCCCGTAGATCCCCCTTTAGAAAAGAGGGACTTTGAGCGAACGGCACGAGGTCGTTGTTATGAGGATGCGACATCTTATAGTGAAGCCGGACCTTCCTGATGAACTCGAGGCTCTACGTAATATAGCCATGAATCTATGGTTCAGTTGGAATCCTGAGGTCAATCGCCTATTCCAAGCTCTCGATCCGGATCTTTGGGAAGAGTGCGGACACAATCCGATCCTGCTTCTCGCCAATCTCTCCGAAGCAAGAAAGGAGGAGATTCGTCAGGATTACAGTCTTAGAGAGCGCATTCTGGAAGCTGAGAAAGCGTTTGAAGACTATGTTGGCAGCTCAGGCTCCTATTCTTTCAATCTTGATCGGCCTATTGATTATCGCATCGCTTACTTCAGTATGGAATTCGGTTTAAATGAATGTCTACCGGTGTATTCGGGGGGGCTCGGAATTCTCGCGGGCGACCACCTCAAGAGCGCGTCCAACCTATTTTTCCCTCTTATCGGAATGGGATTGCTATATCAAAAGGGATATTTCAAACAATATCTCAATGTAGACGGCTGGCAGCAGGAATCTTATCCTGATAACGACTTCTATAACCTTCCCATATCTCCGGTGATGGACGGAACGGGCCGGCACGCGACCTTTGAGCTGGAGTTACTGGATGAAAAGGTCAAAGTGCTTATCTGGAAGATTCAGGTAGGTCGCATCCCGCTGTATCTGCTGGACACAAATCATCGTGATAATTCCGACAGCGCCAGGCGAGTCACCGCTGAACTGTATGGCGGTGACAGTGAGATGCGCATTCAGCAGGAAATCGTTCTGGGGATAGGGGGGGCCCGGGCTCTTCACCTGCTCGGTCTGTGGCCATTCGTTTACCATCTGAACGAGGGCCACGCAGCCTTTGCCGCGCTGGAACGTATACGTCAGGCAATGAGCACCTATAGAGTCCCCTTCGACGTTGCCCTTGAGGCGGTGGCCGCTTCCACAGTGTTCACCACGCATACTCCCGTGCCTGCCGGTATTGACCGATTTTCGCCCGATCTTGTCGAAAAATATTTCAAAAATTATGTAGGCTCGATTGGCATTTCGGTAAAGGATCTTCTGGACCTCGGGCGTGAGAATCCTGACGATAAATATGCGCCTCTCTCCATGGCCGTGCTTGCCCTGCGATTATCCAGGGGAGTCAACGCGGTGAGCAAATTGCACTGGCGAGTTTCCAAGAAGATGTGGAGAAATTTATGGCCCGGTGTGGATGAAGATGATGTCCCTATCGGATATGTGACAAATGGGGTGCATATCCCGTCCTATGTTTCACAAGAAATGGCCGATCTCTTCGCACGATACTTGGGAGACGGGTGGATCGAAGAGCCTGACAATACCAAAGTCTGGTCGCGTGTCTATAACATACCACGCGATCAGCTTTGGCGAGTCCACGAGACAAGGCGAGAGCGGCTGGTAGTCTTTTGTCGTAGGCGATTCTGGCTCCAGATGAGATCAATCGAAGGATTCAACGCCGGTTCGAGCGTTGATGTAAGGCGAGCGACGGAAGTCCTGAACCCCGAGGCGTTGACCATAGGATTTGCTCGTCGCTTTGCGCCTTACAAAAGGGCCGGACTGCTTTTTAGTGACCCGGATAGACTCCTTCGAATCATTTCGGACAAACGCCGGCCGGTGCAATTTATTTTTGCAGGGAAAGCCCATCCGCAGGACCATTTGGGCAAGGAGCTAATCAAAAAAGTAGTCCATCAATCACGATCCGAGGGCTTTCGGCGCAAGCTCGTGTTCTTGGAAAATTACGACATCAATATTGCTCGCTACCTTGTTCAAGGTGTTGACGTGTGGCTGAATACGCCCAGAAGGCCGTACGAGGCGTGCGGCACGTCGGGAATGAAAGCCGCGGCTAACGGCGCCCTGAACCTTAGTGTTCTCGACGGATGGTGGCCTGAAGCGTACGACGGCAAGAATGGATGGGCCATTGGCTCCGGCGAGGAATACGAGGACCACGAATATCAGGACAAAATAGATTCTAGCTCGCTGTACGAGTTATTGGAGCGTGAGGTTGTCCCAAGATTTTTCGATCGAGGCCCTGACGGTCTGCCCCATGGCTGGATCGACATGATGAAGAACAGCATGGCAAGTATTTGTGTGACATTTAATTCGCATCGCATGATTGAAGACTACATGAATGACTATTATGTCCAGGCGGGACAGGCGCACCAGATTCTCGGGGAAAATCGTCTGGACCGGGCTCGAGAACTAAGGGACTGGAAACAAAAGGTCAGAAATCTCTGGAAGGATGTCAAAATATTGGATGTTTCTTTGCCTGGAGGCGATCGCGTGGCCTTGGGCGAGGAATTGGACGTGATTGCGACTATTCGGTTAGGCGGATTGACAAATGAAGAAGTGGTCGTGGATCTTACGCACGGGCCTATAGGCCAGGATGGGGATAAGGTCACCAATCGCGATATCACTGCCATGAGAAGCAGCGAAAAAGTGTCTGAAGGAGTGTGGCGCTTTTCGGGCACTATCCCCGCTGATGAGACCGGTGTTTACGGCTATGGAATAAGGGTCTTACCCTTCCATCCTTATCTCTTCAGCCCATTATCCATGAATTTGATAACATGGGGATAAACAGGGCCTTCGGCAACTTTTCAATTGCGGGCGCCAGAGATTGTCATGGCGAGCGGAGCGAAGCAATCCCCGAAGCTTGGGGGATTGATGGTGGGACGGGCATCTTGCCCGTCATTCTCCAACAGACAGGCTGGAAGCCTGTCCTACCGCTCACTCCTCGCATACAAACACACGCCCCCGCGTCGCCGAGGGATTACGGCCTTCATTCAAAATTGATGGACTGATGACCAAACGTGCTACGCACTTCTGTCAGCAACTTGTCCGAGGGTTCGCATGATAGCGGCGCCAAATTGATGACGGTCTCCGTTCGATTCGGTATGACTACGTGCAGCTTCACCGGGAGACGGCCTCTATGCCTCAATAGAATACTCTTAAGATCTTTGATCTGATTCGGTTCCACGCCACGCGCGGAAATTTTTATTGTCATGCCTTTGCTGAACTTCAGCGGCGCATCTTGAATACGGCACAAATCTTGAGCCAAAATTTTCGGCGATTCTTTATCCCCTTCCCGCAAACCGGATAAAATGAGCGGTTCGGGCGAATTAAGCAAATCTCTGCTTTGAAGATACAATTCGGAAAAAAAGGTTACCTCCGCTACTCCTGTCAGGTCTTCGAAAGAGACAAAGGCCATGCGATCGCCCTTTTTGGTATTGATTTCCTTAATCCTCTTGACGAGACCCGCCAGTCTGACTTGCGATGAGGCCGGAAAGTCGGCCAAGCCTGCGCAAGTCGCATTGGTGTATTTTTTTATTATTTCCTCATAATTCGTCAGCGGGTGCCCCGTCACGTAGAATCCCATTATCTCTTTTTCAAACGAGAGCGTCGTCAACTCGTCCCATTCCGGCAATTCCGCAACAGGGATAACGAAGTCAGCTCCTTTACCGGGCTTACAACCATCGGCAAAGAGATTCGCCTGTCCGTCGTTCTTTTCTTTCTGATAACTCGCCGCTTGATCCAAAACGGAGTCCAGTCCGTCGAACATGGCCCTCCGTGAGGGCCATAGGCCGTCGAAAGCGCCGCATTTAATTAGGCTTTCAAGAACCTTCCTATTCACTTTCCGCAGGTCAACCCGACGGGCAAAATCCTGTAATGTGCAAAACGGGCCATCCTCGCCTCTCGCCTCCAGAATGGAAGCAATGGCTCCCTCGCCGACATTCTTGACCGCCGTAAGGCCAAACACGATCTTTTCATCTGCCACGTGAAAATCTTGAAAGGACTTATTGACGTGGGGAGGAACAATCTCGACGCCCATCTCTCTGCATTCAGAGATATACAGGGTTATTTTGTCCGTGTTGCCGGCGTCGCAACTCAGTTGGGCAGCCATGAATTCCGCGGGATAATGGGCCTTCAAGAACGCCGTCTGGTAACTCACCATGGCATAGGCTGCAGAGTGTGACTTGTTGAACCCGTATCCAGCGAATTTTTCCATTAATTCGAAAATATATGAGGCCTTCTCCGGCTTTATTTTGTTTTTTTCTGCGCCTTTCTCGAAACGGCTTTTTTGTTCGGCCATCTCCTCAGGCTTCTTCTTTCCCATTGCTCGTCTCAGCAGGTCGGCCTCTCCGAGGGAGTAATCAGCCAGCAGTTTGGCAATATTCATCACCTGTTCCTGATAGACGATTACTCCGTGTGTCTCTTTAAGGACCGATTCGAGTTCAGGCAGCGGATATTCAATCGGGATTTTGCCATGTTTGCGATCTATGAAATCGTCCACCATTCCCGATTCCAACGGTCCCGGTCGATACAAAGCGAGAATTGCTATAAGGTCCTCGAATACTGACGGCTTGAATTTGGTCAGAATGTCTCGCATCCCGGCGGATTCGAGCTGAAACACGGCCAACGTGTCCCCGCGTGACAGCAGGTCAAAAGTTTTTGCGTCGTCCAGAGGTATAGAGCTGATATCCAAGACGACATTTTTCGACTCCTCCAACAAGCGAACCGCCTGGTCGATAACGGTAAGGGTCTTCAGGCCCAGGAAATCAAATTTCACTAGGCCGATCTTCTCAACCCAGGTCATGTCAAACTGCGTCACAGTTTCTTTGTTGTTACCCATGTACAGGGGCAGATGGTTGACGAGCGGTTCATCCGAGATCACAATTCCTGCGGCATGCGTGGAAGCATGACGGCTCAGTCCTTCGAGTTTCCGGGCTGTGGTAATGAGGTCTGCTACCGTGGGATCGGACCCCATCAATTCTTTTAGCCTCGGTTCCTCTTTGACGGCCCGGTCCAATGTTATATTCAGTCTATCCGGTATCAGCTTGGCAATTCGATCCGCGTCGGCATAAGGAAACCCGAGCGCCCGCGCGACGTCCCGAACCACAGCCTTCGCTTGCATACGCCCGAAGGTTATTATTTGGGCCACTTTGTCCTTGCCATACTTATTGGAAACGTAATCAATCACTCGATCACGGCCCTGCATACAGAAATCAACGTCAATATCAGGCATACTCTTGCGCTCAGGATTCAGAAAACGTTCAAACAGGAGGTCATAACGAATCGGATCAATGTCCGTGATTCCCAGAGAGTAGGCGGCCAGCGAGCCGGCTGCCGATCCTCGGCCCGGTCCCACAGGGATATGCTCGTTCCTGGCAAAAGCGATAAAATCCGCGACGATCAAAAAATAACCTGAAAATCCCATCTCCTGAATAAGCCTAATCTCATGTTCCAGACGATCTCTATAGTTGCTCTCTGCAGCGTCATCGACTTCTCCGCGTTCCTTCAATTTGGCGAGACGAATCTCAAATCCCGCTTCAGCCTGTTCCTTAAACTGGTCTCTCAAAGGTTTGCCCGATCCGACATCAAATCTCGGCATACGGATTTTTCCGAACTCGAGTAAGAGCGAGCACTTCTCCGCAATTAATTTGGTATTACTCAGAGCCTCCGGCGCCTCCCTGAAATCTAGAGCCATTTCCTTGGGCGATTTGAAATAAGATTGGTCTGTCCTGAATCTTAATCTGTCCGGATCATCCAGTTTTTTTTGTGTCTGGATGCAAAGGAGGATCTCATGGGCCCTATGATCCGCTCTATCCAAATAATGACAATCGTTAGTAGCCACTAATTTCAGATCAAGTTTCCGGGATAACTCTATAAGACTTATGTTGATTTTCTTCTGCTCTTCCAGCCCGTTCTCCTGAATTTCCAAAAAATAACGCTCAGGCGAGAAGAGATTTCTGTACCATTCAGCAGCTTCAAACGCCCTATCTTCATCACCGGCGAGAAGACTCTTCGGAACCTCTCCCGACAAACATCCGCTCAAGCATATAAGCCCTTCGTTATGATCCTCCAGCAATTCCCGATCCACTCTAGGTTTATAATAGAAGCCCTCGTGGTATGCCTTTGACACCAACACGCAAAGATTACGATAGCCTTTTTCGCTTTCACAAAGGAGGATGAGATGATGTGAAGTAGTCTCCCCTTGACGGGCGGACTGATCGAACCGGGAACCGGGCGCCACATAGACTTCGCAACCAATTATAGGTTTGATCCCGCTTGCCTGAACCTGGGTGTAGAATTCCATGGCCCCAAACAAATTTCCATGATCGGTCAAAGCTACTGCGGGTAATTTGTATTCTTTAGCCCTGGCGACAAGATCCGGAATTCTTATGGCTCCATCCAAGAGCGAATATTGGCTGTGGACATGAAGGTGAACGAAATCGGCCGTCCGCATGTCTGCTCCTTATCTAACTGAAATAATTGATCTTTTATTATGCAAAGACCTACAATATCATTCCTTCGTCGGGGTAGCAACAGCAAAGTCGAAGAAACTTAATGCATGCAACGCAACTGCGGGAGCCGCTTTTGACGTTTTGTCAGGTATTTGGCATAGTTAAGTTTGGTAGATAATAAATGCTAATGTTATTTATCATATATCAACTTTATCACAAAGATATTGACATTTCTTGAGCAGCCGGATTAGAATGAACGGACCAGCGGGCTGCCAACCGCCAATAAGGCATAACACAGTTGTGTAGTGGCCAACAAGCTGTCCACGGACGCAAGACACGTGCACAGTTTGGATCAAGGTCAACCCGCGGGCGGAAAGTGAGTCAGAGTTGGTTGAGGCTCCGCTCTCAATCCGCTGAAGTCATGACACGGTGGTCGTCTTTGTCTGAAGAATCAGCGCCCATTCGGGTATTGGCCTTTATTGGGAGTTTGATGTTTTCGCTGCTCAGGAGTGGCCGAGACATCTTCGAAACTGTTGCGCAAATGCTCCTTTTTTTCGCCGAGAGTGTCGCATGGTTCTTCCGGCCGCCGGTCCGTTTTGGCGAGTTCTCGAGGCAGTTGGACTTTGTTGGGGCGCAATCAGTCATGTTGATAGTGCTGACGGGCGGATTTACCGGCATGGTCAGCGCTTTGCAGGGCTATATCGGAATGAGCAAATATGGGGCGCAATCAATGGTTGGGGCAACGGTGGCTCTAGCGCTGACCCGTGAACTTGGCCCCGTGATCACTGCGCTCATGGTCGTCGGACGGGTCGGATCAGCAATGACCGCAGAACTTGGCAGCATGCGAAATACTCAGCAAATAGACGCGCTAGAAAGTATGGCGGTGAACTCGATTCAGTATCTTGTCGTGCCCCGCATTTTTGCGTCGACCGTGGTGATGCCTATCCTGGCTCTAATTTTCAGTTTAGCCGGCATGATCGGGGCGTATGTTATCAGCACTCAGTATTTGGGCGTAGACGCAGGGACGTTTATGTCCGGTGTCCAATATTACCTCGATCCTGACGATGTGAGCCATGGAGCGGTCAAGGCGGTGGTCTTCGGGCTGATTACTTCTCTGGTGGCCTGTTACAAAGGTTATTACGCCACCGGGGGGGCCAGAGGGGTAGGTATCGCCACAACTAGATCGGTCGTGCTTTCATCGGTGCTGGTGCTAATTTCGGACTATGTGATGACAAATTTGATGTTTCATAGAACGTGAGCGTCTCTGTCGGAATAACGGATGATTCGGTTAGATAAGGTTTACAAGAAGTACGGAGACCAGAACGTACTGGACGGCATCAGCCTGGAAATCAACACCGGTTCGGTCACGACGGTCATCGGCAAATCAGGTGGCGGAAAATCGGTCCTGATCAGACATATGATCGGTCTCGAACAGCCGGACAGTGGAGAGATCTATATCGAAGAAAAGAACATAGTGAAGATGAAGGCCACGGAATTGAACACAATGCGCCGACGCTTCGGCGTGTTGTTCCAAGACGCGGCCCTTTTTGACTCGCTTTCAGTTGAAGACAATGTGGCGTTCCCCGTGCGTGAACACCTGAAACTGTCTGAACATGAAATTGCGGACAGAGTGGAGGCAAAGCTCTCGGAAGTAGGCATGAATCAACACAAGCATAAATTCCCCGGTGAACTGTCCGGTGGAATGAAAAAGCGAGTGGGTCTCGCAAGGGCCTTGGCGCTGGATCCCGATATCGTTTTTTTCGATGAGCCGACCAGTGGCCTGGATCCAATAACGAAGGGGCTTATTTACAGGCTCATCGCAGACACTCACAAACAGCGTTTGAGCACCTACGTCCTGGTCAGCCACGATATTCGAGGAGTGCTGCAAATATCGGATGAAGTGATGATGTTGTTTAACGGAAAGATTTCGGCGAAAGGGTCTCCCGAAGAGGTTTTGAACACCACGGACCCGGCTATCAAGCAATTCATAACAGGTTCAGCGGACGGACCCATCCCGATTGAATGAGGCAGGCAGTTTCCGAATGACCCGGTTTTCGACGGAAGCAAAAGTAGGATTGTTCTTTATTATATCGGCCGCCGTCTTGGTCTACGTGTGGTTCAACGTCTTGGATTTTGGGAAGAAAGAAGGTTTCATTCTCAAGGCTAGTTTCAAATCCGTAGAGGGCTTGGTGAAAGGGGCTCAGGTCCAAATTGCGGGCATCAGAGTAGGGGAAGTCAAAAACATCATCTTTGACTCGGAAAGCGGCAAGGCCGTGACGCTTCTTGAGATTAACGATGCTTACCGCAACGCCATACCGGAGGATTCAAAAGTCACGTTGAAGACAAAGGGATTATTGGGCGACCGATATGTTGTCATCGAACCGGGCAAGCCTAATGTTCGAAAATTGAAACCGGGAGAGGAGGTAGCGCGTGTCGAGGAACCTTATGACACGGAGAAGTTGGTCGAAAATGTCGGGATAATGACACAAGATTTGCAAATACTCGCTCGGGACGCGCGTAGAGTCCTCATAGATGAAAAAGGCTCAGACAGGATTGCCAGCGCACTCAAGAACTCGGATGACGTTTTTAAGAATTTGAGTGATCTCCTTGGTGGGAAGAATAAGGAGAAAATCCAACAGACTATAGACAGCACGCACGATGCCACAAAGAGAATCGACGGCATTGTAGTTCGCAATGAAGAGAAACTAAACCGAACTCTGGAAAATTTCAACAAATCATCTAAAGATCTAGAAATAGTTGCTGGAGACATCCGAGCGGGCCGAGGCACCTTGGGAAAACTTGTAGTTGATGAGTCACTGTATAGAGATACCTCAACTCTTGTGCGCGACCTGCGGAATGTTACGAACAGCGTTCAGTACGGACCGGGCGCGATCAGCCGTCTAATAAATGACCCCGAAATTTACTTCGAGGCGCGTCGCGCCATTAGGAACATGAGCAAGACAGCTGAGGACATTTCCGAAGCCACTCCCATCAGCACTCTTGCTGTCATATTGGGATCGGTCTTCAGGTGAGGATTGGAAACTCATGCTATTTGCCACAGGTATCCGCACTGAAGATAGTCGAAAAATTCCTCTAGTGAAAACCGGCTCAATCGGTCGAGTTCAAGAAGAGAGGGGTTCTTTCGGTTTATTCTCGTTCCTTCCGGCGCTCTTTGCCGCGATTGTCGTACTCTTACAGCAGGCGCCCGCATACGGCTCGACCTATGATTTCTTGCGTGTTGCAACTCCTGGAACGTTTTTTGCCTTGGATCCGGACGTCACAATACGAAAAATCGATCCTCGATCACCGAATGGGGCTTGGACTTTGGCCGAAGGCTGGGGGCTGCCCCCTCTGTTTTTTCGTACAACGGTTCCCGGTTTGTATGAAAGGCTGGACCTTTTTTATCCATTGGGATGTCGGGAAGAATCTAAATTCAGAACCAAACTAAGATTTACGCCGCTTTTTGAGAGCTGCTGGTCGAAGATCCCGCCTTTCGATGGTTATTCTAGGTGCCTAACCGCATTTCAGGGCGTGTCCGACTTGGGACAACCATATTGGGGGTTTTTTCCATTCTATGGGTACAAGTATAGACGCGGATCCGATAAAAGCCTTTTTATCCTTTTTCCGCTCTATTCCGAAAGCACAGACGATGATGCGAGAACTATTCGCCTGTTTTGGCCCATAGTTACCTACGCGCGAAGTCCCGGTCGATCCGCGTTCAAGATTTGGCCGATTTTCGGCACGGATTCGATCCGTCAGGAATATCGTAACTCATTCGTTTTATGGCCGTTGTTTCAACGTGTGGAAAGGTATCCGGGGACTCCTGAAGCTTCTTCCTACACTGCCATGCCGTTTCCTTTGTACGTGCGGCAGGAAACGTGCTTTTCCACCACGATTGATCTGATGTGGCCGTTGTTTACTTATTATCACCACCATGCGTCCGGCCACACTCGTTATAGCTTGCGACCGTTCTTCACTTACGGGTCTGGGGGCGGCGTGGAAGAGCTAAACATATTTTATATTTATTCTTCCAAGACGGACAAAAACAAGGGGACCACATCGCGCGGTTCAGTCGGAGGGTACATTTCAGTGGGTGATGATGAAGTTTTCACGGAACGCAAGTTCTTAATGATGAGTTCGATTCAGAAACGCTATAGGAAAGGGTTTCTCGTCTTCGCCAAGTATAAATTTTGGCCGTTTGCAGAATATAGATGGGATCTTGAGAGAGGGTCCCATCTAAAGATCCCTGAATTAATAAGCCTGAAGAGCGATTGGTGGGACCTGAATCTGGGGCATCTCTTACGTTTCCTCGACTTCAGAGACACGCCTTTAACGCGTGAGATCAGCTTGCTGTCGGGACTCAGTCATCGCACGGAGTTCAAGGCTCATCCGCATATTTCCCGACCGCCTAAGCCCGGTGATGATAGTTGGGCTGAATTGATTTCCGGTTCCTTCGGCAAGCGTTAGATCCCTAGCGATTATGCCATGCGCCTATTACCGATCCTTACGCTTTATGCTCCCCATGGTCCGATTTGATGCCATAGCCGAACACGATAGCCTTGAAATTCTCACCGACGGTTTCGCCTGTCGTCGCCAGGTAAATGTGCGCCACAAGAAATGAGGCGAAAAGACCGCCAAGGATGAAGTGAACCGTGGCCAAAACCTTCATCCCTCCAATAGCGTCTATGAATCCCCTGCAAAGGTCCGGATACATGTACATGAGCCCGCTTAGCACCAGAATGGGCACAAGTATCGCTTGCTTTCCCAAGTAAGTGATCTTTTGAAGTGGATTGAATTTGTTGTCCTCTGTGGGAGCAAAGGGGTGCGGTTCATGCTTGAAAATGCCGAAGAGATAGAACCTGCCCTGTACGATCATGCCTCCCGGAATTTCCCACTTTTTCGGGATATAATGAGATATTCGGCCTGTTGCGAGATTGTACACCGTCCACACAATCAAAGCGACAACCATACCCCAACCGAACCAATTGTGAGTGCTTACGGCCCAATTGAACCAGCCGGGGAATCTCTCAGGCCAGTGCAGGATTATGCCTGTAATAATTAGCATTACTACGCAAAGGGCTTGGAACCAATGCCAGATTCTCTCAACAAGTGGGTGAAGTAGTATTTTTTCTTCCGGCAAATGAAAAGGTTCCCGGCGCCGAGTAATGTACCTGAGTCCGCCATGCGCTAAAGGAAACCCTAACGGAGCTATTGCGGCAAGTATAATAATGAGGTCCAGAGCAGGAATACGATTTGCTCCGACAATATAGTTGTACTTCTTGAGCGCATCTGCGTTAATGAAGCTGGTCTGCTGGACGTACTCAGTAAAACCGGTGGCCTTCTTTTCTTTGGATAGCATAGTGAATTTTGTGTGACAGGATTGGCACTCTGCCACCTTGGTTTTGACCGAAAGTATATTGTGAACCCCATCTTTCCGGCCTCTATGGCATGTCACGCAATCCATTTTTGCCAGGTGCTTTTGAAATTCGTACAATTTCTTGTGTCCCTGGTCTATTTTCCGACCGGTGGCGTCGTGGCAATCGATACAGACTTTTCGCTTGAATTCTTTATCATAATCGCTCTGAGCTTTACCGTAATGGACGTTGTGGCAGCCAATACACTCGGGAGCCTTGGGTGAAAGCTTTTTGCCGTGCACGCCGGCTTCGGCGGACTCGACCGATTCCTCGTGACACTCTTTACAATCGACCTTCTTCACACGCTGCTGATGCGGCACTTCGCTGACATCCTTGTGGCAACTCACACAAGTCGTATCCGCGTGCATGCCTTCCGAATACTGCTTGGCCCGTATGTCCAGATTCATTTCCCCGAAAACATAAGGGAGCTTAGGCCTGGGCGGGAGCGGCTCGCCTTCGACAACAACCTGGTCGAGCCGATCTTCGCGCGACATTTTTAGGATGTCTGGATTATGGCATTCCATACAGGCCTGATTGGTCAGTTCCTCTGGTTCAGCCAATTTGATGGATTCTTCCGGCTTTGGAGGCGCCGGCGCTTTTTCCGGAGCCGGAGTCTCGGAGGCAGGCGCCGGCGTTCCGGTTTCAGGCGGGGCTGGTTGAACCTGCGCGAGTTTCAATACAGCAGCGGTCGCGGAGAGCTGCCAAGTTATCGAGTCTTCCTGCTGGGCTGCCGAGAAAGAGCAGTCAAAGCAGAGGGTGAGGAGGGCAAAGCCGGTGGCAAGCAGAGTTGCCCACCTCCAATCTCGAGAATTGGAAACTCTGTGATTCATTCCAAACTCCTTCGCGATGATGAAAACAGGAATAACTGCAAAAGACTTTCTTAATTCGAGTTCAAGAGGCCGAAATTAGACCGATTGTCCTTTCTTACATTCTAAAAGAAGCTCAAGTCAAGCAGCAACAAAGCACGAAGAAGCCCCCTCCTGAAGGAAGGGGGCTGTAATAAAATTGTCGTGATCAGTAAGATGCTAAAATTATTTCTTTTCCCCTTCATCACCGGCGCCCGGATGGCATTTGCTGCACGCTGTGGGACCGGTCTTCTTCTTCTCTTTCTTCAGTTTTTTATGACAAGTCTGGCATTTATCGTGATAAGCCTTTTCCAGTTTTACGATTTTATCTTGCGCCTCAAGCTTGTGGCATACGAAGCATTTCTTCACTTCTTGGCCTTCCTGCCACACGTTCTTCCCATCCTTATACTCATGATGGCATTCAGTGCATTTCAGTTCTTTGTGCTTGGTGTGTGAAAAAGTTACCGGGCCTTTCTTCGGCTCCTTGAACACTTCTTTGCTGTGGATGACGATATCCTGCTCCGGAGCTTTCGTAGCCGCATAGACCAATGTCACCCCGGCAATAAAGGCAACGCCCAAGACTAGGGCAATTAAGACCTTTGTCCTATTGCTCATGAAACCCCTCCTCTACTAGAGTGAATGCTCAACTGATGCCGAGAAACCCGGCGGGATGTACCGACCACCAAGCTTTTATTGATACCACACCGAAGTTTACTATTTCAAACTTTTTTTTGGGATTCGACTCCAAGCGCTTTGAGTTCGTCGAGAACCCGCAAGACCAGTTCATCCACTTTGGCGGCTATTTTTTCGGTCAAATCGACGCCGAAAGGTTGGATGTCCGCCGGCTCAATACCCACGACCACCACACTTTTGGGCTCCGCTTCGAGAAGAGCGCACAGGTTCAGCGCCTCCACAAGGTCGCTGTCGTGGGCCGACTGCTTGACCCTTAGTCCTTTTGGAAGATCATTTTTTGTCAGCCGGTAAATGGTTCCAGGGTCGCCTCCGCCCAGGACTGCGTCAACCACGATGAGATGATCCGCTTGCTGAATAGTCGATAGCAACCAAAGCCCCTGGGTGCCTCCATCAACCACGCGGACGTTTCCCGGCAGGGTGTATTGACGCTGCAATTCTTCAATTACGCGCACCCCCACGCCTTCATCTCTCAACAAGATATTGCCCACACCAAGAACGACGATCCTATCTCTGGTCATAAACTCCCATTACAATGTATATTTCAGGCTCTATTTTTGTGACTTGACGCATGTTCATTTCAAGGTCATAGCCTTCTCAGGACAGATTTCCTGGCAACAGAAGCAGGTGATGCAACTCTCAGGATCTACCTCGGGTACCTGGTCACACATGGACAGGGCCGATACCGGGCACTGATCCACACAAGTCCCGCAGCCGGTGCACCAATCGGGATTAGCCTGCGGACGGACGAGTGTCTTGCTACGTATCAATTCCTGAACGGGCTTATTATGGATAATAGCTTCACCGCCCAAGAGAGGAACCTTGAAATCAGGTAATTGTCTCAGCTCGCCGACAATTTCAATTGAATTGAGGTCGTAGTCTCCCAAACCTTCTTCCTTGGCTTTTTGTAAGAATCGCAAGCGACCGGGTTCCAAGCCCATCATGGTAGCCATGACCGCGTCCAACGCGACGGCGTTATCCGAGGCCAGAATCAGGCCAATGTCTCTAACGTCGGGAGAAGCCGGGCCGTTGCCCTCCATTCCGACAATGGCGTCCACCAGGAACATGTCCGGGATCCTGAGTCGGAACACGTCAATCAACATTTCATGGAAGCGTTCAGGGCTGCCGGCCGCTCTGTGCAGCCTGGCTTTCTGGGCCCCGGGCAAGAAACCGTAACTGTTTTTTATCCCTCCAGTCACCACAGTCAAGCCGTGAGTCTTAAATTTTGGAAGGCTTATGATGACATCCGCTTCGAGCACGATTCGGGAGACACTCACTTTGGCCATGAAGTCGGGATTGAAATCCACCGTTTGCGCATCGTTTCCAATGTTTTTGTAATGGCCGCGAGCCGCATCCGTAAGGCCTGATTCCTGGAAGGTCTGCTCGTTGGCGCCGTAGTTGAAAAGACCTGGGTTGTCACCAACTATGATGGAGGCAGGTTTCAGAGTCTCCACCTTTTCCACCACGGCGCGAAGCACCTCCGGGCTGGTGACTATGGCCTCCTCGGGCTGAGAAGCCCGGAGCACGTTGGGCTTAATGAAGACGGTTTTTCCCTCTAATTCTAAGGGGAAAAGCCCAAATGCCTGATCGACGGCGTCACGAACGTTTTCATAACTGGCTGGATGAATCATCACTCTTGACATTGTCTTCGCCTCGCTAAGAGTAGGGAGGTATTCCGGGGAACCCTTTCTTCTGCAAAAAACGGTTCCTGGGACCCTCCCACAAAAACTCTAACATTATAGCGCATTGTCGAGCAAGGCGCTTTGATCCAGGGACTGGCTGAGGTCCCGGCTATGCTCGTTCTGCGCTCTGTTCCGGCAAAATATCATGGGAGTCAGGCCACCGTCCGCTACAATCCTCACGGTCATTTCAACTTGCGCCAGGATCTGACAAACTGGCCTCCAGCCCAAATCCCTACTACAAAACTCCCAAAAGAAAAGACCCCCAATGAGAAAACCCCGACGGAAAAAATCCCGACTGAGAAGAGGCCCGCGGAAAATATTCCCGCGGAGAACAACCCTGCCGATAAAACTCCGGCGCTAAACAGCCCCGCGGACAACCATCCGGACGAGGATGCTCCGGGTGGTATTGAATTAGAAAACGGCGGAGTGATTAGTCCTATAAGCAATAATATGATCAATGCGCCCCAGATAATAAACTTTGCGGTCTGCTGAGTCATAATAATTCCCCCCTGTGGTGACTTTTCTTCGTCATTCGTGTCAGTAATTCTCCTCTCGGCGCTCTGAATTTCGCGTTCGTCACTGACAATCAATATGCCATTTTGTGATCAGACCTGGGAAGCGGTCCAGGGTCTCAATCGAGGGAGCCACCGCGGCACATTGGCGGAATAGGCCGCCCAATCGGACGGAAAATTTCTTGCCAACCAGCGCTCCTCATGGAAAATCACTCGCAAATGAAAGGCGACTGCGAGAACAATCAAATACCAGCCAACCCAAGGAGAACCGGTAACCAACGCCCAACCGGCTACGAGAGTCAGAGCCCCTATGTACATAGGGTTACGCGTGAAGCGGAAGAGTCCTACTGCCACAAGACGCCTTGGTGGGTCCCAGGGAGCTAGAGTGCCCTTGCCGGCCACATAGAAATCGCGAGCGCACCAGATTACTATTGCCAAGCCGCATCCCATCAAAACCAAACCGATTAACCATCCATCCCCGCTTCTGGGATCCAAATGGGCCAGGACAGGCGGCGCCACCAGACAAAAGAACACCGGCAAAGCCAGGAAAGCAAGAAGCGCACGCAAGAACAGCATACTGGAATGGTTAGCCAATGATAGAAGTTTTTTGGAGAGGGGCCTGATGAGCGCCATTTTCAAAAGGGGCTCCCCAGAAAAGTCTCTACTGCCTTCGCGAAAAAATCCCCTTTTTCTTGGCGGCCACCTTAGAGCCTTCAAGCTCGGACAGGCGTCTCAGGATTTCTTCTTGTTCTTTGCTAATATTTTTGGGAGTTTCGATATATGTCACAACTATAAGGTCTCCGCGACCTCGCCCACGGAGATGAGGCACACCTTTTCCGGGTACACGGAAATCTTGTCCGGATTGCGTGCCGGCGGGAATGTCCAGGTGGTCGGTTCCTTCAAGAGTGGGAATTTCGATCTCACCCCCAAGGACCGCGACACTATAACTGATGGGCATCGCCACGATTATATTGTCGCCTTCCCGTCGAAAAGTCTCATGCTGCTCGGTCTTGATATAAACGTAAAGGTCGCCCCGAAGAGCGCCGGCGTCTCCAGGCTCGCCCTCGCCCTGGAGCCGAAGGCGCGATCCTGTCTCGACTCCGTGAGGAATTTTGATCGACAGCTTCTTGGTAACCCGCACGCGTCCCGCGCCCCGGCACTTATTACACGGGTCGGTAATGACCGTGCCCCTGCCCTGACAGGTAGGGCACGTCGTGCTTATGGAGAAGAAGCCTTGTGAGCGGGTGACCTGTCCTCGACCTCCACACATCGAGCAAACCGAAGGCGAAGCCCCGTCTTTGGCGCCAGTGCCGTGGCAGGTCTCGCATACGTCATGCCTTGGCACCTCTATCTCGGTTTCAGTGCCGAAAATCGAATCCATGAAGCCTATGGTAAGTTCGTAATGAAGGTCCTGTCCTCTCCGAACCCTGGCTTGCTGGCCTCTTCGGGAGCCGAAGCCGAAAAACTCCTCGAATATATCACCGAAGCTGGTGAATATATCTCCGAAATCCCGGAATCCGGTAAAGCCTGTTTGTTGCAGTCCGGCATGGCCGAACTGATCGTACAAGCGGCGTTTCTCGATATCACTGAGCACTTCGTAAGCTTCAGCCGCTTCCTTGAACTTTTCTTCAGCCTGCTTGTCACCCGGATTTCGATCAGGGTGAAACTGCAAGGCAAGTTTTCTGTAAGCCTTTTTTAACTCGTCGTTGCCAGCCGCCTTGGTCACACCGAGAATTTCGTAATAATCGCGCTTTGTCATTGAAACGATCCGAATAGCTTAGTTTTCGACGGGAAATTACTTCACCACCGTGGTAATATAAACACTGAAAGCCTTTTTGTCATCCCGTCGCCCGGGATTTTTGAAAAAGTTTCCGGGGGACCTTTTTTTGTGCAAAAAAGGGTCCCCCGGACCCCTCCCAAAAAACTCTAACATTTTGATTCAGTTCAGGGATGTTTCGATGTTTCCCGCACATCGGAAGGTTCCTCATAGTTCTCACTGCATCTGCGCAGTTCACCCTGCTTGGTCAAAAGGTCTATCACACATTGAGTGCGGAACTGGCAGTACACTCTCGGAGAATGGCAACAAGCGCATTCCGAACACATGTAATTTCCGTCCTTCTGGCAATAGAATTCTCCGGATCTATCCGAGTGTCGATAACAGGGTCTGCTCATGAAGAATCCCTCGTGAGACATGTCCGCGGGTCAATCCGCTAGGATTAATATAATGCTTGACTTGAAAATTGTCTTTTCTTTTGGTCAACGAGGGGCCAGCGGTCCCCAGCTCGAACTAGGCGATCTATTTAAACTATTTTGGAGAAAGCGCTTCTTGCAAGTAACAGCTCACTAGACCGCACCCGAAAGGCTGCTGCTGGCAAGCCGCTATACGACAACAAGATTAGAGTTTTTGGGGAAGGGTCCGGGAAACCCTTTTTTGCAGAAAAAGGGTTTCCCGGAATAATCTTCCTGAAAATCACTTCTTTGGAAGGGGCGCTCTTCTCGGATCCTGGGGAGGCGCCGGCAATATTGGGCTGTTCGCCGGGTAGATCAGGCCGATGGGCAGTTGACACATAACAGGATCGGGCCGCGGGACCTGCGGACCACGATAATATCCGTTAACGTCCCATCCCCACAGCGGGTAGGACCAACTTCCAATATGTTGAGGAGCGGTCCTGAAACCGTGAAGCCCTTCCATTCGCCCTGCCGGGGCATTGCTCACATGCATGGTAGCCCCATACCCATGCGGTAGCCATGAAAAGAAAGCCGGCGCCTCAGGCATAACAGGATCAGCGTGGCAAAGGGCGCCGTCGAAAAAACTTGCAAGCAGCATTGTAATAAGCAGCATCTGGAGCAGGGTCTTGCCGGACATCGGGCCTCCTCAAGTTCGTTTGAACCGACTGTTCAATAGTTTTATCTAATTTTACCCGATGAATATGATGAAAGTCAATATAATGGATGATCAAATAATTGTAACTGCGATACTTAGCTGCAGATATTGTGTCAATTCTTGAAACTTACCGGACTGAAACTTGCCATTGCGAAAGTTGGCCTGCCTGAATCCTTTCCTCATGCCAAGCAACGGGGATTGCTTCGTCGCTTTGGTCCTGGCAACGACAGGATAAACAGTGGAGGTCCGAGGCTTCGGTTCGCGTCATCACCACACGTCAACGTGGCGCGCCATAAATTCAGGTCGGCCTGCTTGGTTGGGAGTCGAGCGCTTCGGCGACGGCCTGGATTATTTTTCCTTTCAATTCGTCGAGAGGCAGGGTCGATTTAAGACCAGCGGCGTAGCAATGCCCTCCGCCGCCCAGAGATTTAGCTATGGCCGAGACGTCCAATGAATCCTTTGAACGGAAGCTAACTCGAACTACCTTGTCCGGCATGGTGGTAAAGAGAATGCCGGCTAAGACACCCTTATTTTCTCGCAATCTGTTGACCAGATTTTCGGTCTCGGACATTTCCGCCCCAAATTTCTTAAAGTCCTCGGAATACAAAGAGCTCAGAGCCAGTTTTCCGTCCAGAAGGATTTCGACCCTCTCCAGAACGAGTCTCTCCAAATATATACGGCGTATGGGGTATTCTTCAAAGAGAGGCCGGGTGACATCGTATGAATCAAACCCGGCGGCGAGCATTTCCGCCCCGAGCATGAGAGTCTGACTGTTAACCCCTGCGAAACGAAACCCGCCTGTATCGGTAACTAGGCCGGTATACAGGGACTTCCCTACATCCGGAGATATTTTGTATCCGGCGGTTTTCAACACTTGATGAACGAGTTCCGCCGTGGAAGTAGCTTCACTTTGCACAAAGTTGAAATCGCCAAATCCCGGATTGGTTGTGTGGTGATCAATATTGATTAGTTGCGCTCCACTTCGCAAACCCGAAATATCACCGGAAATCCGCCTCTCTTCGGCAGCGTCCACGGCAATTATGAATTTGGGCTTCTCAGCGATGCCCACTACGTCAGAAATTATCTGTTCATGACCCGGCAAGAATTCATATATTGCGGGGAATTTGTCCGCGCAAAGAGGGTGGGACCGTTTTCCCATTTCCACCAGCGCCAAATTCATACCCAATAAAGATCCGAGCGCATCACCGTCCGGATTGATGTGGGTGACCACTAAGAAGTTGTCCTCAGTTCTCAGAATTGATGCAATCTTTTCAATCATCTTCTTTTGCGGGGACCGCGAGATCCTTAAGTATTCTGTTAATTCTGGCGGAATTATCGAAGGCGGTATCATAAAAGAACGAAAGCTGAGGAATATATTTGAGATCCAGTTCCATGCGCAATTGACGCCGGATGAATCCCTCCGCCGCCTCGAGCCCCTTTTGGTGGGCCGCGGCTTCTCCACCTGTCAGACTGCAATAATACACTCTGGCGGATTTTAGGTCCGCGCTCAATAGAACCTCTGTCACGGTAACGCCCTGAACTCGGGGATCTTTAATCTTTGAGACAATAAGATCGGCTATTACCTGATGTATGAGTTCAGCGACACGATCTTTTCTGAATCGAGACATGGTTTTAAATCTTATCGGCGCATTCGATGCAACATGGCGCGAATATGCAATTAATAATTAACAATCTCAATTTGTGAATCTATGATCTCGGCGATGTGAAGACCCTCGACATATCCCACAATGTTTTCCACTAAGGTGTGGGCGTGTCCTCGTTCGTTGGTTACTACTGCGAAACCGACTGTGCATCGCTGCCACTTATCATGGTGATCCACTTCCGCTATGGAGACATCAAACTTGCTTCGGACCTTACCAAGGATGCTCTTGACAACCTGGCGTTTGGTTTTGAGTGATCCCGAATTGTGGATTAAGAGTTCAATACTGCCGACCCCTACCACCATTTTCTGTCTTCCCTTACTTATGAGTCTAACAGATCAACCCGATTCATCGATCCGGCGTGGACTACTTCATCGCTACTGCAAGTATGAATTTCCCAAACTCTTAAGTAAGCTTGGCGGATTCTTTTTCTATTACGAAAGCCTCAATTACGTCACCCAGTTTGACATCTTTATAGTTTTCCAGCGCAATACCGCATTCATAGCCCTCAACCGCTTCTTTGATATCATCTTTGAAGCGTTTCATTGACACAATTTTGCCCTGGTAAACTACTACGTCGTCTCGAATCAATCGCACCTGGTTCGATCGCTCAATTTTCCCCGAAGTGACATAACAGCCGGCAATCGCGCCTATTTTGGGGACATGGAAAGTTTGTCTGACCTCTGCGCGCCCGAGCACGGCTTCCCTTTCGATCGGGGCGAGCATTCCTTCCATTGCTTTTCGCACATCGCTGATCACTTCATAAATTATTGTGTAAAGACGGAGGTCTATCTTTTCCTGCTCGGCAATCTGCGCCGCCTTGGGGCTAGGTCGGACATTAAAACCGATGATAATCGCCCCGGACGCGCTTGCCAACATGACGTCCGATTCCGTGATACCACCCACGCCGCTATGAATTACTTTGACTTTTATCTCCTGGGCCGCGATACCCAGCAACGATTCTTTGAGAGCTTCAACCGATCCTTGGACGTCTGCCTTGACGATCAGATTGAGTTCCTTTACTTCCTGTTCCTGCATGCGGGCCATCAGATCTTCCAGAGACACAGGACCAACGGCCGCCGCCTCATGGATTCTTTGTTTCTCCGCTCGCTGAACGCTAACCTGTCTGGCCAGCTTTTCTTCTTCAACAACCAGAAAGGATTCGCCGGCCTCGGGAACCCCTGAAAATCCTTGGACTTCCACAGGAGTGGCGGGTACAGCCTGATCGACGCTGCGACCCTCATAGTCCAGCATGGAGCGGACCTTGCCGTAATGGATTCCCGCTATAAAAGCATCTCCCAGTTTGAGGGTGCCTTCTCGGACCAAAATGGTGCCTACCGGTCCTTTGCCTTTATCCAGTCTACCTTCGATCACGGTTCCAAGGGCGGTCTTGTTCGGATTGGCCTTGAGTTCCATCATCTCAGCTTGGAGCAATATGAGATCGAGCAATTCATCAATCCCTTCATGAGTCTTGGCGCTGACGTAACAGAACAAGGTTTCTCCACCCCATGCCTCCGGAATCAGGTCATATTCGCTGAGTTCCCTGATTACTCTGTCCTTATCGGCTTCCGGTTTATCAATCTTATTCACTGCTACTATTATAGGCACATTTGCCGCTCTCGAGTGGTTTATGGCTTCTTTGGTCTGCTCCATAACCCCGTCATCCGCTGCCACCACAAGGACCACGAAATCCGTTACTTGAGCGCCTCTGGCTCTCATAGCCGTGAAGGCTTCATGGCCGGGCGTGTCCAAGAATACCAATTCTCCCCGATCAGTTTTAACCTTGTAAGCTCCGATGTGCTGCGTTATCCCTCCTGCTTCCTGTTCGGTGACGTGTGTCGATCGTATGGCGTCCAGTAGCGACGTTTTCCCGTGATCTACGTGACCCATTACAGTCACTACGGGTGGTCTCGGGCGAAGGTTTTCGTGACTTGCCTGTATATTGACTTGAAGGATGTCGCCTTCGGAGCGTTCGCTGGTTTCCGTCTCGAAACCGAATTCCGATGCCACGATAGTAGCTGTATCAAAATCGATGGCTTCGTTCACAGTTGCTGTTGAGCCCATTGTCAAAAGGTACTGAATCACCTCAGACGCTTTCACACTCATCTTGTGCGCCAAAGTAGCTACACTGATCATCTCGGGCAATTTAATGCGCCGTTTAATGGCTTTTGGAGTAGTAATTTCAGTCTTGCGAAGTTTAGGCTTTTTCCCTTTTCCTCTCGAGCGACCCCGGGGCCTATCATCGTAAAGTTCTTCGCGCAGAAGCACCTCCTTACGACGGCGGATACCAATTTTTCCTTCCTCAACCTTTTCTTCAGGGACGTCTCGCGCCTTCTTTTCCTTTTTTTTCTTGCGCCTGAGTTCTTCCTCTTCCGGTGTCTCCAAGGGCACTATCTTAGGTAACGATTCCTTAATCTCCGGGACCCTGGCGCGAGCGGCGGCAGGCGCCCTCGTCGGTATGGGTCTTTCGGGCTCCGGGACGGTCTCTCTCCTCAATTCCACCCTTCCGATGATTTGCGCAGGCTGAATTCTCTTCTCCTTCTTTTTCTTCTTTTTTGCAAACCGCTCTTCTTCAGGTAACGCTTCGTCTGTGACCGCTGGAGTTTCCGCCTCACGGACGAATTCCGAAGGGGCCTCCTTGGTCGAGGCTTCCATTTTCATTTCGGCCCGGATTTCAGGCGCCTCTTTTTCCTCCGGGCGCCCTTCCTTGACCTGACTTTCGCTTGTCTTGGGCGCCGTCTCCGTTGCCTGACCTGATACCGGGGAAGGCGATTGAGCGACCGCCCTGGCCTCAGCGGATTTATGCGCCGCATCATCTCCTGGGATCGGTTTAAGGATGACTTCAGGTCTTCTGCCCGCTAGAGCTTTTTCAGTTTTGTCCGGCGGTTTGGGAGCCATTTCTATAATACGAGCAGGTTCCGGTTTCTTCTTCAGAGTCTTCTTGGCTGCGGGTTTAGGACGGGCTACCTCTTTTTCCGGACTTGCAGGTTTTTCTCTCGCTGGTGGCTCCTGTTCCGCAATTTCGGTCGGCGCAGGTTCGGCTGTTTGCGCCTGCTCCTCCGCCGGTTGATGCTTCATTCTTCGCCGAATGACCGTGGGTTTAATCCTTTGTTCCACGACTTCTCGCTGCGGAAGGACAGTTACAAGTTGAGCGCGCAACGCGACGGGATCATCGGTCTCCAGCGGGCTCTCAGGGCCTTCAACTGCGAAACCCATAATCACAAGTTCTCTTACTAGATCTTCGTTTCTGACCTTCAAGTCTCGGGCCAGGTCATCAACGGTCAAACTGGTCATCCAGCCACCTCTTCTCGTCGAGTCCCGTCAAGAGTTCCTCTGGTGACGGTAATATGAGAATATTTCTTTTTAACGCCCTGGTCAGACGTTCCTTTCGCAGGGCGGCTTTAATACACTCCAGGGAAGGGCAAGTGTAACAACCACGACCTGGGAGTTTGTGCCTGGGGTCCGAAACAACCACTGTGTTTCCCACGGCTTTCAACAGAACCATCTCTCTCGCGGGCCGTCTCCGGCGACATCCTATGCATTGCCTGATAGGCACATGGCCTCTGTTCATATTGTTCCAGGCTTTTCACCGCCTCTATTCATAACGAACATCAGAATCTTGCGCTAGAAGCAATTACGAGCCGGCTGCGCCCTCTGCTACAGCCGCCTGCTCTGGCGCATCAGCTGTTTCCTGGACCACATCCTCTAAAGCTTCCTCAGTCTCTTCTACCTCTTCCGGCGGATTGGCTAAGTAACGAAGCGCGCCGTGCATAAGTTTTACGCCTTTCTCCTCGGTAATACCCATAAAACTCGTGAGTTCCGCCAGAGTCGCTTTGGCAATATCTTCAGGGGTGCGATATCCATTTTCGAAAAGCATCGTCGCGGTTTCCTCGTCCATATCGTCGATGGCCAAGAGCCGCTCAAAAGATTCTCCGCTGATTTTTTCCTCTTTGGATTCGCTCCTTACATCAATCTTCCACCCGGTAAGTTTTGCCGCCAATCGGACATTCTGGCCCTTTTTGCCTATGGCCAGGGAGAGCTGATCGTCGGCGACTATCACTTCCATAGTGTGGCTATGCTGATCTATGATGACCTTAGAGATTTCCGCAGGCGCCAAACCATTACATACAAAGTGAGCCGGATCGTCGTGCCAGGGAATGATGTCGATTTTTTCGCCCCTCAACTCCTGGACAACCGCCTGCACTCTGGAGCCCTTCATACCTACACATGCGCCCACCGGATCGACATCCGCATCTGAAGACCGCACACCGATCTTCGCCCGCTGACCGGGTTCTCGGGCAGCACACATTATTCTAACGATACCTTCCGCGATTTCCGGTACCTCCTGTTCAAACAGGCTCACCAAGAAAGTGGGATTTGCACGAGACAGAATGATTTGAGGGTCCTTTTGGGTGCGCCGAACATCGAGGATTATGGCGCGGATACGGTCGCCTTGCCGATGATTTTCACGTGGGATCTGCTCGCCGAAGGGCAATATGGCTTCAGCTCTTCCCAGATTTATCACGATGTTTCTTTTTTCAAAACGCTGAACCACACCGGTGACAATATCGCCTTTGCGATCTTTGTATTCCGCATAAATATTTTCCCGTTCCGCGTCTTTGACCTTCTGTATAATCACCTGCTTGGCAGTTTGGGCTGCTATGCGGCCGAAGGTCTCCGCCTCCATTTTGACCCCTAGCTGATCACCTATTTCAGCCTCAGGATCCAAGTCGCGACGGGCGGTCTTCAAATCTATCTGGGTGGTTTCGTCTTCAACCATTTCCACAACATCTTTGAAGAGGAAGATCTCCATCTCTCCCGTGTCTTCGCTGTATTGGGCCTCGAGTTCTACTCGGTTTCCGTATTTTTTCCGAGCCGCCGATACCAAAGCAGCCTCTAAAGCCTCCAGCAGCGTATTTCGGGCGATTCCTTTTTCTTTTGCCACCTGGTCTATCATTCGGTTCAAGTTAATTCCCATGACTAATCCCCTGCTCTCACGGCTCTTTTGCGCAAGTCCTTACGAAACAGATCGTCTTCGGACAGATCTAAATTGGCTTTTTCCACATTCTCAGGATCTATTTCCACTCTTGCGCCATCTACTTCCAAAATAATCGCCGAATCTTCCATTCCCTTAAGAATGCCCTGAAAATTTCGTCTTCCTGTGAGTTTGCGACGAGTTCTGATTCGAACTGGAGAACCGGCAAACAGCCTAAAATCTCTTTCTCTTCTCAAAACTCTGTTAATCCCGGGCGATGAGACTTCCAGCACGTAACGGTGCTCGATAGGGTCTCTTATATCGAGCAGAGCCCCTACTTGACGACTGACCAGCTCGCAATCGTCCAATGTCACTCCCTGGGGAGTATCAATGTAAAGCCTGAGAACCCATCGACCTCCCTCGAGTTTGAACTCGATATCCACAAGTTCAATTCCTTCGGGCTCCAAAACCGGTTCTATCATGCTCCAGAATGAAGGGACCAAATCCCGGTCCACTCGAGCCTCCTGGTCACTGACTCTTTTCTGCGACTCCTCAAATTGCAGCCACAATAAAAAACCCGGGATTGTGCAACCCGGGTGGTCTTGACCACTCTCTGGAGCGGGCAACGGGGTTCGAACCCGCGACATCAAGCTTGGGAAGCTTGCACTCTACCAACTGAGCTATGCCCGCATCACATTCAAATTAACAATAAGACCCATTCCTGTCAAGGGATTTATCTTTTTTTTTCAATATTTTCTTGTCACGTCAGACATTCTTGGACGAGAATCGAAAAGTATCTTCTCCGATGAATTCGGTCCGGTATCCCTTGATGAAGCCGTTAACCAATTTAGCTAACAATTTTCAAAGGGCCTTCTCATTAATATCGACTTTGGCTTTCTCTTCGAGCGCTCGGAGCCAGCCTTTAAGAAACTCGGTCTTTCGAACTTCCGTAACCCATCTTTCAAAATCAGCGTCATCCTTTGCGTATTGCTCTTCACTGGCCCGCTGCAGATCGACCAGTCGTACGACCGCGGCTCCTCCGGAAACAGTCAGAGGTCTCCCGAAGACTGATGACTCCGGAGTGATTGTCGTAAGCATCTCGATGACTTCCGGAGCGTTTCCGAGGCGAGGAACAATTCCTGCGGTTCTCGACACAGCGTCAACATTCTCCCATTTCAAACCGTATTTGGCTGCAATCTCTTCCGGATTTGCGGACTTGTCCTTCAGCGCCTGAATGATTTCTTCCGCTCTCTTACCAGCGCTTGCAAGGGCCTGTTGTTTGCGAAAATCCTTTTCAACTAAGGTTCGAACTTCTTCCAGCTCGGGAATCCTCTCCTTAGTTTTGCTCAAGAGCTTTAAAACGACGAAAGTATCGTCTGATTTCAGAAGCCTCGAAATTTCGCCAGTCTTAAGCTCAAACGCTTCATTCACTATTTTCGCATCGGCGCCCACGTCCGGAATTCCGCCGGCCGTGGTGACGTTATCTGCCTTATGGACCTCAAAACCGAACTTTTTGGCCGCTGTTTCAAGTTCTTCAGCCCTGTACACCGTTTCATAAAAGTTATCCGCATCAGTCATGACCTGCTTTTGAGCTTTCTGGCGGAGAAGCTTTTCAGTGATTTTGTCTTTTACTGCATCGAAGTCCAGCAGGTTCTCAGGTATCTTATCGGTGACCACGAGAATTTCGTAACCTTGATCGGTACGAATGGGCTCCGACAATTTTCCTACCTCCAATTTTGCCGCAACCCTCTCCAATTCAGGATTCATTGTGCCTTTGGAAAAGAAGCCGAGATCTCCTCCCTTTTCTCGAGTTCCCTCGTCCTGCGACATTTCGCGGGCAACTGTGTCAAAGTCAGCTCCGCTTTTAAGCTTCTCCAAAATTTCCTGTGAAGTCTTACGTGCTTGTTCGATCTGCTCTTCGTTTGCATTCGGCGGTATTTTCACTAATATGTGCTTAGCGCGAATCTTTTCCGGTTCAGTAAATTCCCGGGGATTAAATTTATAATACTCCCGCGCTTCTTCTTGTGTGACTGTGACTCTTTTCTCAATGTCACGCCACGAAAAAGCTACATACTGAAGGTTTACGGAGGCCGGGATCGCATATTTATTCTGGTTCTCTTTGAAGTATGACTCCAAGAGCTTTAAATCGATGGGAGCCCCTTGCGCGGGCTCCTCGGCTTTTACAAACAGCGTTGAGAGAACGAGCTTATCGTTTTGGAAATGCCAGAATCTCTTGATTTCTTCGGGATCCGTTTTCACTGCGTCGGTAAGAAGGTTTATCACTTGGCTTGCCTGTAACTCTCGCCGCCGAGTATCCTCGTACAGTGACGGGGTCATTTTTATGGTTTGGAGATAAACCCTGTACATAGATTCATCAAACATGCCGTTGCGTTGAAACATCGGATTAGAACGAATATCCTGGACCAGATCTTCCGTAGTGACCACAAGTCCCAAACGCTCTCCTTCTTGGAACAAAAGAATCTGATTGACAAGGCCCTGAGCCACATCCATTTTCAGATTCATCTTTTCCAAGAGTTCCGGAGGAATAGCGCCCCCTTTAAACCGGAGCCTTATCTGCTCCACCTTGCTGGTATAGATACTATGGAAGAGATCACGACTTATTACGGTGTCATTTACCTTTGCCGCATAATCTTTACTTCTCTCTGGCGAGCCTCCCCAGCCGAAGAAAAATATGAAAACGACAATTATGCCACCCAAGGCTGCTTTGATGATCCAGGATTGGGCGTGTCTTCTCATCAAGTCTAGCAAGGGCTTCTCCTTTCAACGCGGTTGTGTAATAGCAGGATCGTAAGGATTTCCGGGTTTCTTGTCAACTTTGGCGAGACGACTGGGAACGCTTGATAATGGCGCAGCATTCTGCTAGGTATTTCGCGATGTTCTACACGCGAACTTTGTAACTCGGAATAGCGTCACATGATTTTCGATCGAATGTCCGGATTTTTTTCGAATGACATGGCTATCGACCTTGGGACGGCCAACACACTGGTTTATGTACGCGGGAAAGGCGTCATCCTGTCCGAGCCCTCGGTCGTCGCAGTAAAGACGGACCTTAAACGCGGAGCCATGGTCGTGGCGGTGGGGACGGACGCGAAGAAAATGCTGGGGCGCACACCGGATAACATAAAGGCCATTCGTCCGATGAAAGACGGCGTGATAGCGGATTTCGAAGTGACCGAGGTGATGCTCAAACATTTCATCTTTAAAATCCACCAACGCCGATATCTGGTCAAACCCCGGATAGTAATCTGCATTCCGTCGGGCATCACGCAGGTCGAAATGCGTGCCGTGAGGGATGCGGCCAAGAGCGCGGGCGCCCGGGAAGTGTATCTCGTTGAAGAGCCTATGGCCGCGGCTATCGGAGCGCACCTGCCCATAACTGAACCGACCAGCAGCATGGTGGTCGATATTGGTGGAGGAACTACTGAGGTCGCCGTCATTGCCATGTCGGACATTGTCTACTCAAAATCCCTCAGGGTCGCCGGGGATAAAGTTGACAGCGCCATCATTCGCTATGTGAAGCAAAAACATAGTCTGCTGATCGGAGAGAGAACCGCGGAAATGATCAAGATGGTTATTGGCAGCGCCTGTGCAACCAATGACGAGACTTCAATTGAAGTAAAGGGCAGAGACCTTATCGCCGGGGTTCCGCGCGTGGCGGTTCTCGGATCAAGCGAGGTAGCCGAAGCCATTTCCGAACCAGTCAGGGCCATTGTGGAGACTATAAAGACAGCTCTGGAACAAACGCCTCCCGAACTGGCCGGGGACATTCTGGATAAAGGTATCACCCTCACCGGAGGGGGGTCACTGTTGGTAAACCTGGATGAGGTCATTCGCAAAGAAACCGGTGTTCCGGTAAATGTGGCCCCGGATCCACTATCTACAGTAGTGCTCGGCTCCGGAATAATTTTCGAGCAATTCGATCGGCTCAAAGATGTCCTGGTGAAATGTTGACACGATTTTGATTCTCAACGCATGCCCAGATCCATTCGTCAAATAACGGTCTTATTGATTCTCATCGGTGGCGGACTCGTCATTATTTTTTCAGGCGCGAGTGGTCGAGAAAACGGTATAGAAACTCGCATCTTGTACTTGGTGACCAGGCCGTTTCAACAAAGCGCCGCCACCGTTCAAGGCCGACTGGCGGCCACGTGGCAAAGTTATCTGAATCTTGTGAATGTGCAGGAAGAAAACCGCGCGCTAAAAAACGAAGTGCGGCGGTTAGTGGAGGAACGTACCCGCTTGCTTAATGAAGAAAGCGAAAACCGTCGTCTCAAGAAATTGTTCAATTTTAAGGCTCAATATGAATTCTCGTCGTTGATTGCACAGGTCATTGGTGAAGACTCTGTTGGTTGGTATCGAACTTTCTTTGTTAATCGCGGCTCTCATGACGGCGTGGCTCCCAAAATGGCGGTTACAGCGGCCGAGGGGATAGTGGGGCGAGTGACGAGGTGCTCGACCGGTTCGGCGCAGGTGTTATTGATCTCTGATCCCAACTTGTCCGTCGACTGCCGATTAATTCGCACTCGTGACAGAGGGGTGCTGAATGGATCTTTGGACGGCGGCTGTATCCTGAGATATCTGGATCTTAGATCGGACGTCAAACCCGGTGACGAGGTGGTCACTTCCGGTCTTGATAGCCTTTTTCCAAAAGGACTGCTGGTCGGGACAGTGCAAGTTGTCCGCAAAGGGCCTCAAGGTTTATTTTTGGAAGCGCAGGTCAAACCTGCTGTGGATTTCTCCGAAATCGAGGAAGTTATGATTATTTTGGGCCAGCCCGGGGGCTTCGATATCCAACCGGGCCTGGAGGAGAAGCGATGAGGGATTTGATTTTCATCACCGCTTTCTCTTTTCCCACGCTACTCGTACAAACTACCATTGTCGGTCATTTCATAAATGTCGGCTACAAACCGGATTTCTTTTTAATTTTGGTTTTCTGGGCAGCCATAAGAATCTCATTCATTGCCGCATCAGTATTCGCATTCATAGCCGGTCTGCTCATGGACCTGTTCTCCGGGGCTCCTCTTGGACTTTTTGCAATAATCTATCAGATGGTTTTTCTAGCATCGGCCTATTTGCATTCCGTGTTCCAAATGGAGAATCATGTGGCTCGGGCCATGAGCGTTTTTTGCGCAATGGCCGGTTCGGGCTGTATGGTCTTCTTGGTCAGAATGCTGACAGGTCCGAACGAGTTCGGATGGGGTATAGTGCAATGGCTGCTACTCAAAGCTATTATCAGCGCTCTCTTCTCCGTTGCGCTTATCCCGGCTCTTGACTGGTTGTGGAATGGGTACTCCAAACTTGTCCCCGCGCGTTAACGACCGAGGTGAGAATTCGTGTCAGATTTCCTGAGAAAAGAATACTCGGCTGAGTATTTCGGTCCTAGAATTCGAGTCGCCGTCATAATTTTCATCGCGGGCGCCGCTATCTTTTTGGCCAGATTATGGCAATTGCAGCTCATTGAAGGAGAATCGTACATTGAAATGGCCAAAAATAATCGCGTGCGCATGGTTCGCCTCCCTGCGAGCAGAGGGCGAATCCTGGACTGCAACGGGAGGACGCTGGCGGAAGATAACCCGAGTTTTACTTTTTCCATCGTTCCAGGAGAAATCGAAAATCCTCGCGACATGCTCGAACCCTGCTCTGCAATCTTGGGAATCCCTCAGGAAAAGATGAGAGGACTCATTGAGCGTAGCAAGACCGTTCCGCGTTTTATGAACTATCCGATCAAGAAAAACATGACCCTGGAAGAGGTGTCCCTCATGAAGTCGCGATTCATGAGTTCCAAGGGTGTGCTCTTGGAGGTTAAACCGCTCAGACTATACCCGGGAGGTGAAACGCTTTGCCATGTTATAGGGACCATGGGTGAAGTTTCCGCACAGGAGCTTCCGAGGGCGGCCAAGCTGGGATATAGGACCGGAGACCTGTTGGGCAAATCCGGTATCGAGAAAGAATATGAAACTTACCTCAGGGGCGAAGAGGGGTGGGAAGAAGTCGAGATAGACGCGAAAGGACGCCAACTCGGTCATCGTTCAAGAAAGGCGCCCAGGGCTGGCGCGGACATTGAGCTTACGATCGATTACGATCTTCAAAAATACTCCGAAGAAATCTTCATTCATAGAGCCGGCTCCATAGTCGCTGTGGACCCGGATTCCGGACGCATACTTGCTATGGTCAGCAAGCCGGGCTATGACCTGAATTTGTTCTCTCCATCCATTACGGATCGTCAATGGAAAAGATTGAGAAATGATCCTTTACATCCACTTGAGAACAGATCTGTCAGAGGTTTGTATTCTCCGGCCAGCGCGTTTAAAATCATCACGGCCACAGCGGCCCTGCATGAGAAGCTGATAAGACCGGACCAGAAATTCAACTGCGCCGGAAAACTTGAACTTGCGGGTCAGGCGTTCCGATGTTGGAATCACAATGGACATGGGCCTATTGCTTTCCGGAGAGCAATAGTAGAATCTTGCGATATTTATTTTTACGAACTGGGTCGTTTGCTGGGGGCAGACAAAATTGCGCATTATGCGGCTCTTTTCGGCCTGGGAAAACCGACTGGACTTGGCCTGCCTCACGAATTGCCGGGACTGATTCCTTCGCCCGCCTGGAAAGGTCGCACATACGGAGATTCTTGGAAGGATGGCGAGACATTGAATTTTGCTATCGGTCAGGGATACCTCGTTGCGACACCCATTCAACTTGCCATGATGACCGCGGCTGTGGCCAACCGCGGTAAACTGTTCAAACCCTCCATTGTGCGCCGAATACGGTCACGCGATGAAGGGATAGTTTTCGATCACGAGCCGGTGGTTCGCTGGACTATTCCGGTAGATTCTAATGCCTTGGATATGGTTCGCTCGGCCATGACCGCGGTGGTTTCCACCAGCCGAGGCACAGGAAGAAGAGCGCTGATACCGGGTATTAAAATTGCTGCAAAAACGGGCACATCACAGGTAATTCGAGACAAACAGCTGATGATAGAAAGTGAACAGATCCCATATCACGAGCGGACTCATGCAATTTTTGTAGCCTATGTTGATGATAAACCGAAAAAAATAGCGTTGGTTGTCATGGTTGAGCACGGTGGCGCCGGCGGTATCAGCGCAGCGCCGATTGCTCGAAAAATCATAGCCCGATATTATAGTATGCCGGACCGAGGCGAATCCCAGGAATGAGGACTTCCAAACGGAAACCATTCAGGCGCGATCTGGGCCGCGGGCCGTATTCTGTAGTCGCCAATAACAACCATTCGGTCGAAATATGGATTTCATACCACTGAAATCAAATTTGCCGCACAGCGGCAAATTTGAATGGCCCATCATCATGATCAGCATGATCCTCTCCGGGATCGGACTGTGCCTTGTCTATAGCGCGACCGTTCCGTTCGGTGAAGCAGGGCGTCTATATGTGATGAGGCAGATCACCTGGTGTAGTCTCGGCCTGGTGTTGGCGCCGGTGTTGCTGATTTTTGATTACGAATTGCTCGACCATTGGGCTCTGCGGCTGTATATCATTATCATTGTGGCGTTAATACTTGTCTGGGCGACAGGTAGAGTTACCTACGGTTCAAAAAGATGGATGCAGATGGGCCTTATGCGGTTTCAGCCGTCCGAATTCGCAAAATTAGCCGTCATTATAATACTGGCCAAGTATCTGCAGACAACTCCAGGGAACGCTTCCACACAACTGATGGATGTTTTGCGTCCCTTGGCGCTTGCCATTCTTCCGGCTTTTTTGGTTCTTCTGCAACCGGATCTGGGAACGGCGTGTGTGATCACTCTTATTTCTTTTTCCATGATCGTTTTCGCGGGTGTGGGCAAGCGCTTGCTCTTGTGGACCGGGATCGGCCTACTGGCGCTGATACCAATAGCGATGTTCTTAAGCGATCATCTGCTGATGTCCTATCAAAGACGGCGGCTTTTCAGTTTTTTGAATCCGAGTTACGATCCACTCGGCTCAGGCTATCACCTGCTGCAGTCTCAAATTGCTATCGGTTCCGGCGGCTTGCTTGGAAAAGGTTTTCTGCAAGGAACGCAAAATCAACTTATGTTCCTTCCAGTAAAGCACACGGATTTTATCTTTGCCATCCTTGCCGAAGAATGGGGATTCGTAGGCTGCGCCGTTGTATTGTTCCTCTTTTTGGGGCTATTCTTGAGAGGCATGACAATTGCCGGAAAAGCCCGCGATAACTTTGGGACATTGTTGGCCTTTGGCTGTACGGTGTCGTTCTTCTGGCATGTGACCATCAATGTGGCAATGGTAATGGGTCTGTTGCCGGTGGTAGGAGTTCCGCTCAGTTTTTTGAGTTACGGAGGGTCCGCGCTCCTCGCTTCATTTTTGGCCGTATCAATTCTTGCCAATGTGGCGATGAGGCGCTCCGCCTATTGATGAAATTTAATTCGACGCCGATCAAAACTCCGGGCGCCCTCAGTTCTCTCCGTGCAAGCATTCTCCACGCGAATAACAGTAATCCCAACTTTTTTGAACATAAGCTGCACAATATTAGGAATAATAGCTTGAATGGGGCGGAAGTGTGTGCTAAGGAGTGTTCACCCTGCAAGGGTATAGTTTTCTAAACCGCCCCGCAAGCGGGAGGAGACATGCTCGGATTCAGAAAATCGAAAAGCGATGCGGTAAGCGGATTTCTGGGATCGCAAACCGAGTTTACCGGCAAGCTTTGTTTTTCAGGCGTAGTTCACCTCGACGGAACATTTCATGGAGAAATAATAAGTCGAGGCACTCTGGTGGTGGGCAGTGAGTCGGTGGTAACGGCTCATATATATTCAAATATTTTGAAAATTGCCGGAGAAGTGCATGGCGACCTGACCGCCTCGGAAAAAATTGAGCTGTATCCTCCTGCCAAAGTTTACGGCAATATTCGAACTCCGAGTCTGGTAGTGGAGGAAGGGGTAATTTTCGAAGGCACGTGCAGAATGTCCACCCTTGAAGCCCAAGTGCCCGAAATAGGCCGGGGCGTTATCGAATCTTCTGGTGAGACGGAACCTCTCGAGGCTATTTCTGCAGAAGCATGGCCACCGGAGTATGAGCAAACTGACGGTCTGCAAGAATCTGACGTTGACAAGGCTCAACTCCACAAGCAGGGCCAATAACTGGATTCCATACGGCACTAAATTTTGCCCGAAAAAGATCTTGACACTCCGGTACCCCGGTGTTAGGATCGCGTTTCATTTTGTTTTGAGTCCTAGGCACCATCCTATTAAAATAAATCGGGAATTTGGGAGTAGTAAGCCGTGTGTTCCTATCTTACAATAACGGCGGGACAGGCGCTAAACTCCGCGATTCCGGGAGACTACGCCAGTGATTCAAATAAACATTACTCTGATCGTTCAAATAATAAACTTCTTGGTGCTACTATTAGTTCTTAACGCTCTTCTTTACAAACCCGTCATCGCAAAAATCCGTGAAAGAGAAGCCCGGATTCGCAACGACCGGGAAAAGGCGGCGGAACTGGATGGACAAGTCCAGGAGCAAGAGAGGCGTCATCAGCAAGAGCTTGCGATTGTCAGGCAAACGGGAGCGCAGGAAAAAAACGCCTTGACGGTCGAGGCCAAGAAAAAAGAGGCTGAAATTTTGGACAAGGCTAGAGCCGAAGCCTCTCGGATTGTCGAGGACATGAAAGCCTCCATACGAGTCGAAGCGGAAGAAGTCCGCAAGGCTCTAACAGCGGAAATGACGCCGCTCGCGCAGTCGATTTCCGAAAAGATCCTGGGGAGGCCGGTTTCATGAAGGCGACCAAAGTTGGTTTAATTTTATTATACCTATGTGTTGCTCTCTCGCCTGAGATTGCCTGCGCCGCTGGCGCTGGAGCCGAGGAAAGCCCATGGTCGGCGTGGATGCTTTTTTGGAGGGTCGCCAACACGGTAGCTCTTATAGGTCTGTTGATTTATTTCCTTCAAAAGCCCTTGACCAAATTCTTTTCCGAAAGAAAAGCTCAGATCAGCAAAGACTTAGAAGAGGCCAGGGAACAGCGCGATAAGGCTGAAGCCCTTTTAACCGAGTATAAACAGAAGCTTGCCGGTATGGAAAAAGAGTTGGAAAAGCTCCGTGCCGAACTGCAGAAGTCGGCCGATGCTGAAAGCGCGAAAATAACGGCCAATGCGGAGAAAATGTCTGTGAGCATGGTGGAAGCAGCCAAACTGGCGGCTGAACAAGAAGTCAGAAAGGCGAGGGCTACCCTCAAGAATGAGGCCGTAGCCATGGCCGTTCAAATGGCTGAGTCGCTTATCCGCGAAAAGATCAACGGTGCGGATAGAAAAAAGATTGTCGAGGATTATCTAGTGAAAGTCGGGGGTATTAAGTGATTGACACCACTTTAGCCAAGCGTTATGCCACTGCCCTCGTAGGGATCGCGCAGGAACAAAACGCGTTGGACAAATACGCAGAGGATCTCGACTCCCTGAGCAAATTGGTGGAAGCTTCGAGAGATTTCCGTGAGGTCTTGAGCAATCCTGTTTTCACCAAAGAGGACAAGAAGAAGATTGCCGGGTCCATCCTCAAGAAGATGGGAGCGGACCCGATGGTAACTAATTTTGTGTACCTGTTGATAGATCGAAAACGTATAGATCAACTGACTGGCATCGAAAAGGCTTTCCGTGCAAAAGTAGACGAAATTCGCGGTATAACAAGGGGGCAAGTCACCAGCGCTGAACCCCTCGGTCCGGCGGAACTGGATCGGGTTACCGACACGTTAGCGAAAGTCACGGGGAAACAGGTACTGGTGACTACCAAAGTGGACCCTTCCTTAATAGGAGGCTTGGTCGCCAGGGTTGGCGATATGGTTTTTGACGGAACGATTCGCACCCAGCTTAACCAGCTTAAGGAAAGCTTGAAGGGATAGGAAAATGCAGATCAGAGCCGAAGAAATAAGTGACATTATCAAGCAACAGATCCGGGACTACGACAAGAAGGTCGAAGTCAGCGAAACGGGGACCGTGATAAGCGTTGGAGACGGCATCGCGCGGCTGCACGGCTTGGAGAAGGCAATGGCCGGCGAACTGCTTGAATTCCCCGGCGGAATCATGGGGATGGTGCTCAACCTTGAAGCGGACAATGTGGGCGCGGCGATCCTCGGCGAAGATGTTCATATCAAGGAAGGGGACACCGTCAAGAGGACCGGACGAATTGTGCAGGTCCCTGTCGGGCCCGCCATGTTGGGCCGCGTCGTGGACTCCATAGGCCAGCCTGTCGATGGGAAAGGTCCTATCGACACTTCGGAATTCCGGGTTGTCGAGATTGTCGCCCCAGGAATAATCAAAAGGGAGCCGGTGAAAGAACCGCTGCAAACCGGGATCAAGGCCATCGATTCGATGATCCCTATCGGTCGTGGACAGCGGGAATTGATCATTGGAGACCGACAGACGGGTAAGACAGCCATCGCTATAGACACGATCATCAACCAAAAAGATACCGATGTTAAGTGCATCTACGTAGCCGTGGGTCAGAAGCGTTCCACAGTGGCGCAGGTCGTTGCCACCCTGGAACGTTTTGGGGCTATGGATTACACAACCGTCATATCGGCCACGGCTTCCGATCCTGCGCCTATGCAGTACGTCGCCCCATATTCAGGCGTCACTATGGGCGAGTACTACAGAGACAACGGTCAGCACGCTCTAATCATCTACGATGATCTTAGTAAGCAAGCCCAGGCGTATCGCCAACTGTCTCTGCTTTTGCGTCGGCCCCCCGGTCGGGAAGCTTTTCCGGGCGACGTGTTTTATCTGCATTCCCGTCTGCTCGAACGGGCTGCGAAGCTAAATGATTCGGGTGGCAGCGGAAGTCTGACGGCCCTGCCTATTATCGAGACCCAGGCTGGTGACGTGTCGGCCTATATTCCTACTAACGTTATTTCCATTACCGATGGTCAGATCTTTTTATCTACCGACCTCTTCTATTCCGGCGTGCGGCCTGCGGTCAACGTCGGTCTGAGCGTATCCCGGGTCGGCGGTAATGCGCAGGTGAAGGCCATGAAGCAGGTCGCAGGATCGCTTCGCCTGGATTTGGCCCAGTTCAGGGAACTTGAGGCATTCGCCCAGTTTGGATCGGACCTCGACAAGGTGACTCAGGCGCAGCTCGCCAGAGGAACCAGATTGGTCGAGATCCTTAAGCAGCCTCAGTATGTCCCGATGCCGGTAGAAAAACAGGTGGCGATTATTTTTGCGGCAACTAATGGCTACGTGGACGAATATGATTTGCGCATGTTGGCCGAATACGAGAAGCAGTATCTGAGCCATCTAGAGGCTACCTATCCTGAAGTCCTGCAGGAACTCAAAGAGAAAAAGGTGATTTCAGCAGATCTGGAAGCCAAAATGAAAGAGATCCTCGACAAATTCAAGGGGATTTTTACTCCGCCGCAGCTATCGTTGGTGTAACGATTGGCGGACGACGAGCGCAGCTAGCCCGTTAGGGTCCATATATAGAGGTAGATATGGCAAACCTCCGAGAACTTCGTAAACGGATCGCGAGCGTCAAAAACACGCAAAAGATCACAAACGCCATGAAAATGGTGTCAGCGGCGAGGCTGAGACGAGCCGAAGAAGCTATAAAGTCGGCGCGCCCCTTTGCCGATAAAATGCGCGACGTACTCATGTCCTTGGCGGCCCGCATTAATCCCGGCGCCCATCCTTTGTTGGAGGTAAGACCTCCGCAGAAGGCGCTGCTAATTTTGATCACCGCGGATCGCGGACTCTGCGGGGCATTCAATGCAAACCTGAACCGCCGTTCTGAAGCATTCATGAGAGAGATGAATGAAAAAGGTATTCAGGTTGACATGATCAATGTGGGCCGCAAAGGCAACGATTATTTCCGACGGCGGAAGGTAAATCTGGTTGGGACTTTCGTCAATGTGATGAATAACGTCACGTACGAACTTTCCGGCAAAGTTGTTTCACTGGCTGTGGAGAAGTTCACGGCAGGTGAATATGAGGAAGTTTACGTTTTATTCAACAGCTTTCGTTCCGCTGTCAGGCAAATAATAACATTACGGAAGCTTCTGCCCGTAACCCCGGAGGAGGAGGACTGGAAGCGAAAAAGGGAGTATTTGTACGAGCCTTCGGAGGAAGCGCTTCTGGATTCCATTTTGCCTCGTTACGTGCAGGTGCAGGTGTTTACGGGCATGCTCGACTCGGTGGCAGCCGAGCACGGCGCTCGCATGACGGCTATGGAAGCGGCCACTTCAAATGCGGACGAAATGATCTACAGATTGACAATGAAACTCAACCGTTTGCGTCAGGAGTCCATTACTACCGAACTCATGGAAATAGTCGGCGGGGCCGAGGCGCTCAAAGGTTGAGAGATTCTTTAAGTGAGTTAATGACGAACCAGTTCGAAGACGGTTTCAGGAGGATATCCTAAGATGGCAGAGGGAAAAATAGTTCAAGTAATCGGCCCCGTTGTGGACGTGGCTTTCCCGGAAGGACAGCTCCCGGAAATTTTTAATGGATTATTGATTTCAAATCCTTCCATAAGCGACGAGCCGGACAATCTCGTGGTGGAGGTTGCCCAGCACTTGGGCGACAACACCGTGCGCACTATCGCAATGGACACGACCGACGGTCTGGTTCGAGGCATGGCCGCCAAAGACACTGGTGGTCCCATACGAGTCCCGGTGGGCAAAGGTGTTTTGGGCCGAATCATGAACGTGGTCGGCCGACCTACCGATGAAGGCGGTCCCATAGTAACCGAAGATACCCGGCCGATTCACCGTTCGGCTCCGTCCTTTGATGAGCAGGTGACGGAAATCGCAATTCAGGAGACCGGCATCAAGGTAGTTGACCTTATCGCTCCGTTTATGAGGGGCGGAAAGATCGGCTTCTTCGGAGGTGCGGGCGTTGGAAAGACCGTCTTCATGATGGAGATTATTAACAATATCGCTAAGCAGTTTGGCGGCACCTCGGTTTTCGCAGGTGTGGGCGAGCGTTCTCGTGAAGGCAACGACCTGTATCTGGAAATGGGAGGCGTTCTTCCGGGCCGGAAAAAGCCTGAGGGTGAAAGGGTCCTTGATCGTGCGGCCCTTATCTACGGCCAGATGAACGAGCCACCGGGAGCCCGTGCCCGAGTTGGCTTGACCGCCCTGACAGTCGCGGAATATTTCCGTGATGAAATGAACATGGACGTTATGCTCTTCATCGATAACATCTTCCGTTTTACTCAGGCGGGTTCCGAAGTTTCGGCTCTTCTGGGTCGTATGCCTTCGGCGGTTGGTTATCAGCCTACTTTGGGGACGGACATGGGCGAGCTGCAAGAGCGGATCTGCTCGACCAAGAATGGCTCCATTACCGCAGTTGAATGTATCTACGTCCCGGCCGATGACTTGACTGACCCCGCGCCTGCTACAACTTTTGCTCACCTCGACGGAACGGTCGTTCTGTCCCGTCAGGTAGCGGAGCTGGGTATCTACCCCGCAGTAGACCCGTTGGATTCCACTTCTAGAATTTTGGATCCTCGGGTTCTCGGCGAGGGCCATTATCAAGTTGCCCGTTCAATACAGCTTGTGCTCCAGAGATATAAAGACCTTCAGGATATCATAGCGATCCTTGGCATGGATGAGCTTTCGGAAGAAGACAAGCTGGTCGTGGCCCGGGCCCGGAAGATTCAACGCTTCCTGTCACAGCCTTTCTTTGTGGCCCAGGAGTTTACGGGGACACCCGGCAAGTACGTCAAGATTGAAGATACGGTGGCGGGCTTCAGAGAAATCGTCGAAGGCAAGCTGGATCATATCCCGGAGCAGGCGTTTTATATGGTGGGAGATTTGAACGAGGTCTTGGAAAAGGCGGAGAGACTGGCAAAAGCCGCCGCCTGATCGGGAGAAGCTTATGGCGGAAAAATTCAAAGTCGAGTTGGTGACCCCGAAGGGAGTTGTGCTCGACAAGGAAGTTGAAGAAGTCATAGCTCCGGGAATGATGGGAGAGTTTGGGGTCTTGATAGGCCATACGCCGATGTTGACTTTCATTAAGCCCGGAATATTGTCATATCTGGAAGATGGTCAATTCACGAGGTTTGTTGTAGGCGCAGGATTCTGTGAAGTCTTGAAGGACATGGTCACTGTTTTGGTGGACGAGGCCTACAGTAGGGATGAAATCGATCCGGCCGAGGCCGGGCAAGAGCTGGACGCGATTCAGATGCAGTTTGCGGAATTTGATGCTCTAGCGGACCCGGAAGGCCATCGGGACCTGTCCAACAAGCTACAAGTGGCCAAACTCAAAGTTGCCTTGGCTGAAAAGATCTGATAATTAGCCGTCGATGCGGCAATCTCAATCTAAGACAAACGGCCCCGGCCCGCTTCCTCAACATGGTTCGCGGCCGGGGCTTCCGCTTTTATTGGGCTAGGAAGCCGGCAGGATCGTGCCAAATTGCATTAATGAACGACAGCCTGTAGTTGATGTCTTAGATTAAGAGGCGCGTATGAGCGATTTGCCTGACAATGTAAAGGACGCCGGGAGCGAACAGGATTTCCAATCGGCCGAGGATGACTCCACGGAATTCTTGGCGCAAGATAAGGAGACATCCTGCGAGCTAAGTTTTGAACGGCGGCTGGATTACGCGCGGGACTTGCTTCAAAATGCAAATCTTGAAGGAGCATTTGGGGTGTTACAAGATTTGGAGGCGCAATACATTGCCGCGAGCAGCCTATTTGAGTTATTGGGCGATGTTCTCATCCGCAAAGGCGATGTGGAGGAAGGAATTCATTATAAACAACTGCATCAAATCCTAAACCGAACTTTGCAGATTGCACGGGGCGCCAAAACAGCTCAAGAAAGAATCGCCGAACAGAAAACAAGAGCGTATCGCGCCACGCCCGCGTTAGAGGAAGAGTTCGATCCGGATCTGGTGTACACGCCCTTGACTGCCGCAATGGCCCACGAACTCATGCGCCAGGGGCATTTTGACAAGGCGGCAAAGATTCTAGAAGTTCTCGTAGAGCAAAATCCGGATGACGAATCGTTGAGAGAAGTCCGTGACAGGGCGGACAAAGAAGTCCGAGAGAATCAGGTTCTTAGGACTCTCGGAGGATGGCTCAACAACATAAAACAAATTAAGGCAAGTCGGTCTATCGCAGAATGAATTCTTCCGCGCCTCGTATTGAAGATCGCTTTCAGAAATTTGGGGTTGACGCTCTTCTTTTTAATACCTCCGAGACGTTATTGTCATTTAATGTGAGATATCTTACAGGCTTCACCGGGTCCGAGGCGGCGATTCTGCTGACCCGGAACGAACGGCGCCTCTTCACCGATGGGCGTTACAAAACCCAGGCCAAGCAACAAGCCCCCGGATTTCGTATACATGTCGTTCGCAATAAATTGAGCGCATTGGCGGGATCCATTGCGACCGCGGGAATCCGGAAGCTCGGAATAGAAGCGGAACGAATCAGCTATGACTTTGTCAGCGCTCTAAATCGAAGACTACCCAAATTGGAAGTGGTTCCGATTGACAAGAAATACTTGGAGGGCCTGCGGAGCCGTAAGACACCCGAGGAAAAAGCCAAAATCAAGCGCGCCGCCCACATAGCTTCGATGGCTTGTCGGGAAATAATCAGCCGCGGGATCTCCGGCAAGACCGAAATCGCAGTGGCCGCTGAGTTGGAAATGGAAATGAGGAGAAATGGAGCTGAAGCGGTGGCTTTCGAAAGCATCGTGGCTTCAGCGGAGAGGAGCGCTTTGCCACATGCGGAACCGACGGACCGGGTGATTGGCCAAGGAGAGTTGGTAATCATAGATTATGGCTGCCGCCTTGACGGTTATCACAGTGACGAAACAGTCACGTGCATGACCGGCAAACCTTCGGCGGAACAGAGAAAAATTCATCAGGTGGTCTATGACGCCCACATGAGGGCGCTGGATGCGGCTAGGCCGGGCATGCACGCGCGTGAAATAGACGCTGTAGCAAGGCGAAGCATTGCGGCCAGCGGGTATGGAAAGTATTTTCTGCACGGCTTGGGGCATGGCGTAGGACTCGAGATCCACGAGCCGCCTTTCTTGTCACCGCGCGGCAGGGGAACTCTCGAAGAAGGTTCGGTTTTCACTGTCGAACCGGGTGTGTACATCGAGAATCTGGGAGGAGTAAGGCTGGAGAGCCTTGTTTATATGGATAGGCAAGGACCTGAAATACTCTCGGAAATGGCAAAGGACTTGATTCCGGTTTCGTAATGCAGGACTTCTTTACTGATTGAGAGCGTCCCTTGCGCTTCGTAATTGGGAAATATTTCTGAAATTTCGGAGGACTTAATGTATTCAACTCCTGATTTTAAGAAGGGTCTCAAGATAGAGATGAATGGAGAACCTTTTATCATTGTGGAATTTCAACACGTGAAGCCGGGAAAAGGCGGCGCATTCGTGCGCACCACGCTCAAGAGCCTTATCAGTGGCAATGTGATAGACAAGACATTTCGAGCCGGTGAAAAGGTGGACAAGCCGGACCTGGAAGAAAAAGAGATGCAATATCTCTACGAGAGTGATGGCGAATTTCACTTCATGGACAACGAAACTTACGAACAATCGTTTCTTACCGAAGCCCATTTGGGTGACGCTCGAAATTATCTGCAGGAGAATGTTACCGTAACGGTGCTGTTTCATAATGGCAAGCCCATTGGAGTCGACGCCCCCATTTTTGTGGAATTGAAAGTGGCTTCCACCGAGCCCGGCTTCAGGGGCGATACCGCTGCAGGCGGCACAAAACCGGCCAAGCTTGAGACAGGCATGACTGTTCAGGTCCCGCTATTTGTGAATGAAGGAGATGTGCTGAAAATTGACACCCGGACGGGTAAGTACGTTGAGAGAGTGAAATAAAAACACTGTTGCGGAGAATCATTCGTTAACACAGCACCTTATCCTAGCTGAACGTAAGATGTGGGGCAGGCTTTCCAGCCTGCCATTCCGTGGCCTTGTATGGACTGGTGAAGAATCGCTAGAGTATTCATAAGCAGCCTGGTCAAACGCCCATCGAGGCAGGCTGGAAAGCCTGCCCCACATTTCAACCGCACCCGGTCTGTTCAGTTAATAACCAGCATGCCTAAAGGTTAACCTATGGATTCTTTTGGCCTTGTCGTCCATGACGCGCAAAACTTTCTAGCCAAGACAGTTGAATACGGACTGGAGCAAGGTATCTTTACCAGAGACAGGGCCGACGAGATCATAAGAATTTCAGTTGCTATGGCCAATAAATACGTGCTCCATAAAGAAGTAGACTTTCGGTCCACGGAAGAATTGGCCAGGGTGCAAGAGACGATTCTCAAATTGATCGGCGTTGGTCTGGAGATTAAGAGTGGCGGCGACGTGGAAGATGGCATCAGTCTGCTAATGGAAGTTTCGCCGGTGGAGTTGTTTCGTGTTGCCCACACTCGCATAGAAAAACTTCGCCACCGATGGCAGAGGCTCCTACAGAAACACGGGATAGAAATTCTGGTGAGTCCCAGCGAATATGATTCTCTAAGCGATATTGCGCATCAGCGTCTTTCCGAAATGAGCATTTTTTCAGAAACAGAGATCCACACTATCCAGTCGTTGACTCTGGAGGACGATCTCTTTTCTACTCTTGCGCTTCTTGAGTACTATGAATCCGAGCTGGAACGGTATGAATTTATTTTGAAATTAAAGAAAATTCTGCCTTTCGCCCTGCTCAATCGTTCCCGTTCCGTGCGTGCGGAAAATCTATCGGAGGTTGATTCATTAAGAGAGGCCCTCATCAATACGCTGATCGTATCGATGTGCGTGGATTCGCCTGATCCTGTTTCGGTCACTACGCGGGAGGTCAGACGATTTCTTGGATCGCTCGAACTTAGCCAGGAAACGGATATTATTCCGCAAGATCTGGAAGACGTTTTGGTCGAGCTTATCCAGGAATTGGGCGCCAAACTCGATGATCATGAAGCCTCCCTCTTGACAAAGGAAATCCTTAGATCTGCTCGAAAACTTATGGAAACCATTATTGAGGACTGGGAAACCATCAATTCGAAATCTGAAGGAACTTTTTTCAAGAGATGGATAAGATTGGCCATTCTATCTGACATTCCTGATCCAATCGATCGGATCTCGTCGTCTGAAGGCGCATTGGATGAATTCGATTTTGAGGTATTGGTCGATCAGTTTACGAGAAAGTCGGAAGCCGAGGCACTGAAACTCGCGGAACGCTTACCGTGGGAGCGCCTCTTGCCCGATCAGACCATTCGTTTGTTCCAGGAATTTGACGCGTGCCAGGAAATCTTCGCCTCTAAATCCGTATTAAGCGATTTCAGCGCCCACGAATTGGTCGATCTCGTGGAAGAAGTGGACGCCGATGTCTTCAAGAAGTTGCTGCCGGCCTTAGAGGACTCCATTTCAGAAAGACAATTCACATTAGAAGATCTGGAACTGTTCTCCACATTGCCGAAAACTGAAGCCTCGATTCTTTTAAGAATGGCGCAGCCGCCATCCGATTATGACAGCGCCCAAATATCGATCAGGTTCAGGGAGGGATCCGAAACCCTTCGTCAAGTGATCTTCTATGCGTGTACTAAGGCCGATTTCTTCCCTCAATTATTCAAGGAGGCTTGGTCTGTTGCTTCCGACTTTGTGAAAAAGCAAGTGAAGGCATTGCCAAATTTGGAGATCGGGCCGTTTCTTCTAGCGGCCTCAGGACGAAAGCCCAAGATCACTAAAGGCCCCACAACAAAAACGTCCAATATCCAATTCAGCGCCAAAGAGCTTAACAGTCTGTTCAAGTCTCTTCCTGCAGGCAAGAAGACCGCCGCCATCAAATTCTTTTCCTCAAGACATCCAAATTCATAGTGAACCGCATCCGACCTCATCACATTCCGAGTTGTTTCAGGAAATCCGGGTGCGCTTGATAATCCAGTTTTATTGCCTCTTGCGCGTGTTGGCGAGCTTTTTCTAAATCTCCCTTGTGATAGAAGGCTACCGCAAGATTGTTATGAGACAAACCGGAGGATGGGTCGAGTTCGATGGCCCGGGTATTGTGTTTGATGCTCTGATCAATGGCGCCCAGCGCCAGGAAAGCATTGCCGAGATTCACATGGGCCATGACCGAATCCGGATTGATCGCGAGCGCTTTTTCAAAGCTTTGCACTGCCTGGTCGAGCATTCCTTTATGTGTGAAAGCAATGCCTATGTTAATACAGCCTTCAATAAGATCAGGTCGGAATTCGAGCGCTCTCAGACTCTCATCAATGCATCCGTCGTAATCCCCTTTTTGCAGAAGGATACCGGCTATGTTGACACGAGCTTCCAAGAGGCCTGGTTTGAGCTTCAATGCGGTTCGGAATTCGTCCAAACTTCCCTCCCATTGGCCTCGTTGCGCAAGAGCGAGTCCAAGATTGTAGTGCGCATTAGCAGATTCGGGCATAGAGGCTACCGTATTTTCCAATTTGCTGATATCTTCATCGGTTATCGGGACCGTTTTTGTGGCGCCGGATTGTGTTTCCATTTTGTTTGCTCCTCATAGATGATAACTGATAGTACAACTATCCGTTAACATCTATGGAGTCAAGAATGGATATTGGCAAATAAGACCTACAAAGTGATCCTGGCGGGCTCTATCAGGACCGGTTTTGATCGCGACGCAGTCCTGAAGAATCTCGCGCGGCTTTTTAACAGGTCTCCGGATCTGATCGAAAAGCTCCTTGCAGGTGAGCCCAGAGTAATCAGACGAGGTTTGGATTTCACGACGGCCGAGAAGTATCAGGAAACCCTAAGACAAGCAGGGGCTATATCGCATATCGAGCCTGAGGAGCAGCCTTCTTCAGAAGTCCATGAGCAGGTTGGCCGCGCTCAATACGGACCGCAGCCGGCCGTTGCTCATGAGCTGGTTTGCCCCAGATGCGGCTACGAGCCGACATCCGATGAGGATGTCCTTGTGATCCGCGGCGACTGCCCGCGTTGCGGTCTGCTCGTGAAGAGAGACGCTCGTAGTCTAATTTCAGATGACAGCGAATCCATTCCGAAAGCGGACGCTTCAGAAGTATACGGCGAGCGGGAGCCGGCTACCTGGAAGAGAAGGATTTTGGCCTCCATGCATACGCTGACGATCTTTCTGACAGCTTACCTGCTTTTCTTTTTCATATTTGTTATTTTGGTCCTTCCGCCTGACCAGATTTTTCGAACAGTGGCCAGAGAGTTCCTGTCGACGGTCCTTGCAGCCTTTCCAATGGTAATAATGTCTTTGACAGTGTTCGTTGTCTCTTTTGTTCTGCCGCTGGTCACCGGGGGCCGTTCATGGGGGCAGCAGCTTACCGACATTGGGGTTCTTTACGCGGGCGAGACGCGTATGGGCGGCCTACAACTTGCGCTTGCCTTGCGAGCCGGCGCCATTTTGATGGTGAGTCTCATTCCCGGGCTGGTCGCCATCCATGTCGGTCGCTGGCTGGGCTTGGCGGTAGGGCCTTGGGCCACAAACACGGTAATGTTTGTCGCCGGGGTTATCGGGTGGACATTATCCTGGATTTATGAGCTTTCCAGAAAGGACCGTAGAGGGTTGCTCGATCTGGTGGGGGACACAATACAAGTAGAAGAACAGCCGCTAACGCCGGACGCAGTTCAGAAAGCCGTGCTGCCGCTGGTGAGTATAGTCGCTTTATGGCTGGTTTTCATTATCATACTGCCGCGCATGTTCAGGTGAGCCCCCCAGACGTCATGTGTCAACGGATGTTTCTTGACTCGCTCCTATTAGTGATTAATTAAGAAAGAGATGATTAAGGCCGTGTGGCGGAGGTGACCATGCCCCGACGAGTGGGGCGACTGGGTCGCTTCTAATGAAACCGGCCGGAGAAGCCTGATTTGCAGCCTCCCGGCCATGAAGGTGAGTCCTCTCTGCTCCTTGGGTTATCACTGATTTAACAGAAGCCTCCTGAGAACGATTTTACCTAACTGTCCGACCCCGCGCTTGCCGCGGGGTTTTACTTTGCGCCAGGTCAATTTCGGTTAATTGCGGTAATTACTGCGTGGCATTTGCACGACGTAACTACGAGATGACGGCCTCTGGAAACTCTGTTCAATAGCTGCGTTAAATCGCGAACCGGATACCCGCCGACTCCCGGCAATATTTGATAACTCCGCTGAACCAGTACCGAGAATCCGGGTAATATAATTGACGCCAAGCTGCTATAGAGAGGCTCGTTGATCCTGCCGGTAACCGTGCAGGTTTCGCCTTCCGGACAATTATCGGGGCACAAGAAATCTGCTCTGCTTGCCAAAAGATTGGAGACATTGATCCGGATCGGATTAGGCGTCGCGTGGGCAATTTGGTTGGGCAGCTCTATCTCACACGTGTTCGGCAATCCTGCCGTCATGTAAGCGGCTGCAAGATGAAACGGGACCATAGGGAGGATAAAGTCATCGGGTTCCGGAAGATCGGAGTTCAATAGGAACGCAACAGCGTCAGACTGGATCAACGTAGTTTCCAGGGGAAACTCTCCATCCAATTTGTCTCGGTTGTTCTCGATTATGAGCGCCCGAGTTTCGGGGAAGGCCTCTTTCAGTCTTGACAGGGCAAGGCGTCCGAATCGACCGTAGCCTGCAATTACGTACTTCATCTAAATCCTTCCTCTTATCACCCTGGCTTTTCCGGCTAGGTCCCTAAAGATTCGGATTTCCCTGAATCCGCTCGATGCGAAGATATTTTGGACGTTTTCTTCCTGTCCATCCCCAAATTCCAGCGCTAGCGCTCCGGGCTGATTGAGAAAATCCACGGCATGGGTGGCAAGTCTTCGGATTACATCAAGGCCGTCCGGGCCTCCATCGAGGGCTCGGAGAGGCTCAAAATCGCGAACTTCCGGTTCCAGCGTAGGGATTATCCCCGTGGGAACGTACGGTGGATTCGAGTATATGACATCGAATCCGACGCCTCCGCGGATAGCGTCAAAAAGATCCATAGCGACAAACTGCACGGAAGGGCCGACTCCTGCTTCTTCGGCGTTCAATCGCGCAGTGTCGAGGACAGCCTGCTCTATATCAGTGGCTATTGCTTCCGTCCGCGGATTGTCTCTGGCCACGGCTACGGACACAGCGCCTGAGCCGGCGCCAATTTCCAACACTCGTGGAGCAGGATTGTCTTTTATTTCCTGAAGAACAACCTCAACCAAAATTTCTGTTTCCGGCCTGGGAATAAGCACGCCGGGTTTGATCCGAAAAGATATGGACCAGAATTCCTTTTTGCCCGTGATCAGCGCCACAGGCTCTCGCGCAGCCCGCCTTCTTACAAGATCTCTGAATTGTGACCTTTCATCAGGGCGCAATGGTCTGTCCAGATTGAGGTATAAATGAAGTCTATCAACCTTGAGGCAGTGCGAAAGCAAAATCTCAGCGTCCAGTCTCGGAGCGCTTGCTCCCTTGTCGGCAAGGTACGAAGCAGTCCAATTCAGGATGGCGCCTATTGTCCACCGCGCCGGAGTTTTCGATTGTTCTTCCATGGAAATCAATCCAGTAGGACCGGCATCTTGCCGGTCCCAGTCCATCAACAGGACATTCCGACCATTCGGCCCGCGCTTTCGCGTTAATAAGGACCGGCAAGATGCCGGTCCTACTGAATAGGCAAAACGCATGCGTGCCCTATTTCGTCATCATACGGATAGATTCGCGTTCCGGCAAGTTCCCAAAAGGATCAGCTTGACAATGAACTCTCTCCAGGTCTATTTTTTAGGCCCAACCGCCAGCTCCAGGGAGACATTCATGAACATCGTCGTCTTGGTGAAGCAGGTGCCAAACACGTCGGAAGTCCGCATTGATCCCAAGACCGGCAACCTGATCAGAGAAGGTGTGGAAAGCATAATTAACCCCGAGGATCGACACGCCCTGGAATCGGCTCTTTGGATCAAAAATAATGAAGACGCCCATGTGACAGTACTCAGTATGGGGCCTCCGCAGGCCATCGAAGCTGTCTGCGAGTGCCTCGCCATGGGAGCGGACCGGGGCATCCTGCTGACGGACAGGGCTTTCGCCGGGGCGGACACCTGGGCGACTTCGACGACCCTTGGGATGGCTCTCCGCCGACTTGGGGAGTTCGATCTGATTCTAGCAGGTAGGCAGGCGATAGATGGCGATACAGCGCAAATCGGCCCGCAAGTGGCTGAGTTTTTGGGTATTCCTCAGTTGACGTATGTCAGCCGTCTCGAAGTGCGGCAAGGCGTGGTTGTAGCCGAAAGAACACTGGAAGACGGATGCGAACGCATAGAGGCGCCGATGCCCGTTCTGGTAACTGTTCTTTCCACTCTCAACGAACCCCGTCACCCGACTGTGGCGGGCATTCTGAGCGCGACGTCCGATCGTGCGCCTATAGAAATATGGAACGCCGCGGACATCGGAGCCAATGCCTTGGATGTGGGATTTCTGGGTTCTCTAACTCAGGTGGTACGAACCTTCACACCGAAGGAGGCCCGCGATACGCGTTATTTGGAGGGCTCTCCGGCGTCGCTGGCGGAGCAATTGATCCAAGCTTTAAGGGGAAAGGACATACGACTCGGAGAATAGGATGGCTATTCGCATTGACCTGGACAAATGTAATTCATGCGGGAAGTGCGCTCGATCCTGTCCATATCAGGCAATTGTGTTGGAGGAGAAACAACCTAAATGGATTGAAGACCGCTGTACCCTGTGCGGAGCATGTCTCGAATCCTGTAAGTTCGAGGCGTTGACGGGCGAAGTTCCTACCCGTGAACTCCCGGACCTGACTGACTACAAGGATGTGTGGGTGCTTGCTGAGCGCCATGACGGACAATTTCACCCGTCAACGTACGAACTGCTCGGCTGCGCCAAATCTCTTGCCGATGAACTGGGTCAACAAACGGCCGTGGTTGTTTTGGGGACCGGTCTGAACGAGAATGCCCAAACTTTGATTCAGCACGGAGCCGATAGTTGTTTCCTGGTGGAACATCCCACTTTGGCTTACTACCAGACCTGCACATACACTCATGTTCTTGAGGATCTGATTCGGCGGCGCAAACCGGCGATCCTGCTCATCGCGGCAACTCATCTCGGCCGCGATCTGGCCCCGAGACTTGCCAGAAGGTTAGGGCTAGGGTTGACTGCCGACTGCACACGGCTGGCCATTGATCCCGAAGAGAAAATCCTGCTCCAGACCCGACCTGCTTTCGGTGGAAACATTATGGCGACTATTATAACACGGTATTCCAGGCCGCAGACAGCGACGGTTCGGCCGGGAATCATGAATGCCTTGCCCCCCGACCCGACCCGGTCCGGCCAGGTCATCGTGGAAAACGTCGATATGGCGGCGTGCAAGGAATTCACCACAGTGCTTCAGTGCGTGATGAATGAAAGCAAGGGAGTGGACCTGACATCCGCCAGAATAATCATAGCAGGTGGTCGCCCCGTATGCTCTGAGCCAGGCATAGCGATCCTGCAAGACTTTGCCGCAGCGGTGGGCGGACAAGTGGCTTGCACCAGAGTGGTAGTCGAAGAGGGTTTTTTGCCTGCCGCTCATCAAGTGGGCCAGACTGGACGAACCGTGAAGCCGGAGCTGTACTTTGCATGCGGTATTTCGGGAGCCATTCAACACAAGGCCGGAATGGATGGATCGCGCTACATAGTAGCCATCAACAAAGATCCGGACGCTCCGATTTTCGAGATAGCAGATTTTGCCATTGTGGGAGATATGTTTGAAGTCCTGCCGGCCTTGACTCGCGCGGTAAAAGAGCAACATTTAAATCAATAGGCTGGAAGCCACGAGCTGATCGCAAGAGACTTTGTCAACACAAATTGATTCCAAAATGATCAGCCTATACGGCTTTCGCAAGCTTACCAACCTCAGAGGGAAGACAGTGAACTCGATTCCAAAGCCCAAGCCGGAGGAGATGATTAGAAAGGCGTTTGCCCGGTTCGCTGATGAAGAGATCATCCCCAAAGCCCGAGAAATGGATGAGGCGGAAAAGTTCCCCAGGTGGATGTTTGAAAAGATAGCCAAAACGGGAGCTTTCGGGATTCGGTACCCTCCTAAAGTCGGAGGAGCGGGTGGCAATACCACACAATTTTGCATTATAGTGGAAGAGTTGGCTCGAGCTTCCATGAGTGTCGCTGCTTTTACTGCGATGCAATGTCTCATGGGGACGAATTTCCTGTATGAATACGGCACGCCCGATCAGCATGAGCGACTGCTTAAGCCGGCGCTTAGAGGGGAAAAAGTGGCTTCATTCGCGCTAACCGAGGCGGATGCCGCGACCGATCTGGCCGGGGTAAAAACTACCGCCAAAGCTGACGGTGACAATTGGGTAATCAATGGCACGAAAACATGGATTACCAACGCGCCGGTGGCGGATTTTTTTACAGTCCTATGTCAGACAGAAAAAAGCCAGGGTCTGAAGGGTTTGAATTTCTTTCTAATCGAGACAGGCACGCCTGGACTCTATGTTTCCAAGAAATTCGATAAGCTCGGCACGCGTGCCACCGAGATTTCGGAACTGGCGTTCACCGATGTGCGCGTACCTTTTGAAAACCGGCTTGGCAAAGAGGGCCAGGGTGTGGGTAACCTGATGAGGATACTCGCCGTAATCCGGGTGATGACAGCTGCGCTGTCTCTGGGTCTAGCCCGCGGAGCGTACGATCATTCCAAGCGTTACGCAATGGAGCGCACTCAATTCGGGAAACGTATCGGCGCCTTTCAATTGGTCCAACAGAAAATCGCAAACATGGCGACAGATATTTGGGCATCGCAGCTTATGGTATATAGGGCCGCCGCCATGATTGACAATGGAGAGCGGGCACTGAAAGAGGCTTCAATGGCCAAATATTTTGTTTCCGAGGTAGCCTGCAGAGCAGCGGATGAAGCCACGCGCATTTTCGGGGCATATAGCTACTCGATGGAATATGATGTTCAACGTTTTTATAGGGATTGCCGCTTTCTGCTTTTCGGCGGGGGCACTTCCGAGATACTGCAAACCATCATTTCAAGAGAGTGTGGGGTCTTCTAGCGGAGGAGACCTGACCCCCCGGACGCCTCCGCAACTATTCTCCTGAATTTGTGTCAGCCTCGAGGAATTTCTCTAAAGCCTCCTTTATTTGCTCCAGGGGTACCATTGTGGCTTTCCGAGAGGTGGTAATGACTTTGCCTCGTATAAGCCCGTATTCCACCGTCTGTGGATAATGAAATTTGCGCTTCGAAATCCTCTTTTTGTTGATCCATTGGGCCTGGTGAATCGGTAAATAAAAAGAGAACCTGAACGGCTCCAACACAATATGAAAATGGTAAAGGTCGAAATAACCTTCCTCAAATTCCACCTTGCATTTCGAGGTCAGATACATCCTCAAATGATGCTTGTTTCCACCTGTTTCGGTCTCCCATTTCTTCTCCGCCTCAGGGGCCAAATGATAAATCTCCCGGTCACCGCGTCGCACATAATTGACGGCCAAGCATTTGTGCCCGCTCTCGAAAATTTTTTCCAAAGCTTTGTGCTTGAGAGGGAAAAGCTCGGTGGCGGTCTTTGTTTCATGCACTAGAAAAGACAGAAAATAGCAGGCCCTGGCAATTTCCTTGTCAGGGGATGGCATTTTGTCAATTTCCGCAAGCATCTCTTCATGCAGACGCACCTTTTCAGGGACCACGCTTTTGATTTCTTTAGGCTTTCGTTGCTTTGGTGGCGCCGGCGCATGCAAAGGACCGAATTTGAACCCCCGACTCTGTCGAAGAAACGGCTTCAATCCTTTCTCTTCTCTTTTATACACGATGATAGGATCCCTTTTGGGAGGCTTTTTGACCATGAGTGTCTCCTTGACCTGACGCGCGGTTGCCCCGCTTACACTGAAATCGTCTCGACCGTCCGATACACGGCCAAGGTCGATGTCTTGCTTTCGGATTTCATTGAACCGGACAGTTGAATGAAGGGGTTTACACGGTACTCCCCATCTATAATTATTACCGGGAGTGAACGGGAAATGCAACGAACTCTGCGAACTCCAGTATCCGCAAGGCCCCTCTTCACATGAATCGGTTGATTATTAGTCGGGCATTCGTCAGGTCGATTTTTAAGCGGTACGCCATCAGAGCCACTAATCGATTTGTCCGCGCTCCGATGCGCGTCAAGCTATCATTAACCTCTAAACGTTTAGCTCTCAGGAATCAAGAGAAATCGTACCACACTCGGTAGCCGAAGGCCCCTATTGTGGTTGCATGTGACATTTATTCGAGGGTATAAAGATTCATCAGGAGGCAGGTATGCAAATGATCGAGAAGGCCTTAAGCGAAAACAGAACCACCTTGTCGGAATATGAGTCCAAGAAGCTCCTCGCCACATACGGAATTCCCATTTCACGGGAAGCCCTGGTCCAAGATCGCTCGGGGCTGCCCGTTGCGTTGAAACAAATAGGATACCCTGTGGTCTTGAAGGGATGCTCGCCCGAAATCAGCCACAAAACCGAAAAAGGCGTAATTCGCCTTGATATCAGGAACGAAGAGGAAGCCCTGGTCGCTTATGACGACATTCGATCTGCAATGGGACCCAATGGCGCGGATGTCCTGGTCCAGGAGATGGTGAAAGGACAGCGAGAGCTAATGGCAGGACTGACTCGCGACCCGCAGTTCGGTCCGTGTGTCATGTTCGGCCTTGGCGGTGTATTTACTGAAATCTTGAAAGACGTATCGTTTAGACTCGCTCCGCTTGAAGAGAGAGATGCGGTTGATATGATGGAGGAAATAAAGGGTCACAAAATTCTTGACGCGATTCGGGGTATGGAGCAGGTGAATAGAGGCGCTGTGGCAAAAATTCTGATCGCGTTAGGAAGCATTGGACTGGAAAACGAACGCATCAAAGAGATTGACGTTAATCCGCTAATAATCCGCAAAGGCGAACCCGTGGCTGTGGATGCTCTGGTGGCGATGGAGTAGAGCTGTTATTGTGGGGTAGGCTTTCCAGCCAGCCTTGATTCATTCTGTCATTGCGAGGAGTGAAACGACGAAGCAATCTCCAAAGCTGGAGATTGCTTCGCTTCGCTCGCAATGACAAATCAAATGGCAGCCCAGAAAGGCTGCCCCGTAACTGATCAAATTTGCCACTACCGACTACGGCACAAACGCGATAGCTTCAATTTCCACTAATGCGCCGAGAGGCAATTTGGCGACCTGGACTGTCGATCTGGCCGGCGGTTTTTCGTCGAAAAATGAAGCATATACCTCGTTGACTCGCAGAAAATCCCCCATGTCAAAAAGAAAAATCGTGGTCTTTAGGACATGATCCATGCCGCTGCCCGCGGCTTCGAGGATTTTAGTCAAGTTGGTCAAAACCATATGTGTCTGCTGCTTGATATCGCCCTCAATCTGCTTGGTTTCCTGATTGAGCGCCACCTGACCTGATACAAAAACCAAATTTCCCAACCTTATCGCTTGAGAGTAAGGGCCAATCGGAATTGGGGCCTCAGGGCTAAATATTATTTCTTTCATGCTAACGCCCCTCCGTATGCGCAGAGGTTTTCCAGTCCCACTGGCGACATTTACCGATAATAATTTCGTAGTTGAATCACTGTAGGGCAGGTTTGAAAGTCCCCGCCCACAGCAGGACACGAGCAAGTGTTGCAACCTGCGAGACTCAGACCGATGTTAGTTGTTCGCCGCCGTGACCTGACCGGACTCGGACAAATGCGCCAAACTCTTGGTCAAAGCGCTTATGTTCTCATTTGCCGATTTTACCGAATCCAAAATATCAAGATACAGCGAAGATGCCACGGGCACGCATAACCCTGTGATCAGGCGGTCCTCATGAGCCAGGCCAAAATCAACGGTCATCTGCGCAATTTTTTCTTGTTGCGCCTGAACGTGCGTCAGAAGATCCCTGTTGCGCGTGGCGATCAAGTCACGAAAGTTCTTCAACATATCGTTCATCAGATCGAATAATTCGGTCAATTCCGCGTTGGCTTTGTCGCTGAAAGGGACTCCGTCGCGGGTTTTCAACCGAGCGACATTCAATATGCTTTCCAGAAAATCACCTACTCGTTCCAACCGACCAGGGAACAAAACAAGTGTCTTGAGAATAGTCCCAGTTGTGCTCGGAGAACAGACGATATCTCCTGTAACGGTTTTTTCTTCGTTATGAATTTCCCGGCCAAGGCTCTCGCATCTTTCGGCCTTAGCAGGATCAAATATGATCAAACATTTTCGAAGGAGCCGGTTCATTTCGATAAGCTTGCTGGTCATCACGAGCAAGCCCTCTTCCAGACACGTGACATCCGGAGGGGGCGTCTCGAATATTTCCGAAAGTCTTGACGCTTCCGCATTCAGCTTGGGGCTGATGATGCGAAACGGGTTGAAAAAGATCTGATTATCTTTCATTCTAAATATCCTCCTTATTTCTCCGCAATCTTGCCCTACCTAAACTAAGCCTGGCATCGGGTTCGGACCGGCTGCTGTAAATGATAAAGATCTTTGGCATTGCAAAACAGGGACACGGGCAAGAACTGACCAACACAATCTCTGCCCTAAAATATTCTCAGAACTCCAAAAGAGCAAGAATAATTGTCCTTAATGTTATTTGACATATACTGTGAAGATTGGTGTCCAATGTGGAAATTGTTAATAAAAATGATATTGCAATTGCAAAGTTGTTTTATTACAGTGACGTTTGCTTGGTCGGTTTTCTGGACGCTCTATAAGCTGACAATGTCCACCAAGGGCGGGGCCACTGATTACTTCTACGTAAAGAGATGTAATAATTCGATCCTCAAAATACAGTATTGCTGCGCGTAATATGCTTTTCTTCTAATTCTATGCCCAATCCAGGGTTAGCGGCGCGCCTCGAGATCGGCGGCGCCGATTCGGGAGTTCGTTAGAGGAGTTTGTTGGTCAATGGACATTATTCCTCAGATAATAGTGAGCGGCCTTGCAGCGGGGGGGGTCTATGGCCTGATCGCTCTCGGGTTCGTCCTGATATATAAAGCGACCAGCATTTTGAATTTGGCCACAGGGGAATTCATGACCTTAGGCGCTTTTGTTTGCCTGAGCGTGATGACCCAGATCGCTGCCCCTTTTTATATAGCTTTTATTGTTACAATAGTATTCGCCGCGGTTCTTGGAATAGTAATCGAAAGGATTGTGCTAAGACCCTTGATCGGTGAGCCCATCATAGCCGTGATCATGGTTACCATTGGACTTGCCAGCATTATCAGGGGCTTGAGTCACATGATATGGTCACCCGAATATCGGACTTTTCCTCGAATATTCCCTCCGGAGCCTCTGGATTTAGGATTTGCTATTGTGCCGTCGGGTCTTCTGTGGGGATTCATTTTTGCAGTGGTTTGCACCGCAATATTCACTTTGATTTTCCGGTATACACGGACCGGTCTCGCCATGAGGGCAACCGCAGCCAATCAGCAAGCCGCTTTGTCGATGGGAATAAGCGTAAAACGCGTATTTGCTCTGTCCTGGAGCTTGGCCGCAATTACCGCGGGTATTGGCGGAATCATAATAGGAAACATAAGCGGAATAAGCATCCATTTGGGCCATATTGGACTCAAAGTGCTGTCCGTTATCATTCTCGGCGGTCTGGACAGCATTGTGGGAGCCATCATTGGGGGTTTTATCATCGGCATTCTTGAGAATTTCGCAGGTGTGTTTCTCGATTCGATTTTCGGTGGGGGGGTCAAGGAGGTCGTGCCATTCGTCATACTGGTGATAATCCTCATGATTCGACCGTATGGGATCTTCGGTAAAGCTATTATTGAACGCGTTTGAATTGGTTGGATTTCAAAAGGGCAAGTCATGCGCTGCGGCGATCTGAAAGAATCATATCTTGAAGATGAAAAGATCTTCCAGAGTTTATTCGTCAAAATATGGTTAGCCGTTCTGCTGGTTTTTTTGGCTGTCTTCCCATTATTGGCGGATGCGTACATGCTGTACGTGGCCAACCTGATAGGATTTGCCATTATAGCAGCTGTTGGGCTCAACCTGCTGACCGGTTTTACGGGGCAGATCTCTCTGGGGCACGCTGCATTTGTGGGGGTGGGAGGTTATGCCGCGGCGGTCCTGATTACTCGATTTGGCGCGCCTTTCTGGTTAGCTCTCCCACTGGCCGGGCTCGTTTCCGCTTTGATCGGGCTGGTTATCGGGATACCTTCGCTGCGTGTAAAGGGCCTGTATTTATGCATCGCGACGTTGGCGTCGCAGTTCATATTGGAATATGTATTTGTCCATTGGGAATCAGTTACCCGCGGGATTCGAGGGATTAATGTTCCTCCTCCACGATTCGGCGGATTCGTTTTCGATACTGAGGCCAGCTTCTATTACATAACCCTTGTAGTCATGCTCATGTGCGTGGGATTCGCTCGGAATCTTGTTCGTACGAAATGGGGTAGGGCCTTTGTAGCCGTACGCGATCGTGACCTTGCCGCCGAAATCATCGGCATAAACCTGTTTCGTTACAAACTCGTCGCGTTCGGAGTGAGTTCCTTTTACGCGGGAATCGCGGGCGGTTTGTGGGTAAGCTTTATGAAGGTGGTCACACCCGAGCACTTCCCTTTTTCGTTGTCGATCCAATATTTGGCCATGATTATTGTGGGAGGACTAGGCACGATACTTGGATCCATATTCGGCGCGATTTTCATGACATTAGTCCCGGAACTGCTGAACGTGCTCACCGGCACAACGAAGCATTTCTTTCCCGGAATGGAGCAGCTTTTCATCCCCATGAAGGACGTTATTTTCGGTATGCTCATTGTGGGTTTTCTGGTGTTTGAACCCCACGGTCTGGCTGAGATATGGCATCGAATCAAGAATTTCTTTACGCTATGGCCGTTTTCTTATTGATGGGAGCAAGATCCGGGCGAAAAGAGAATATTCCCATCGAGGCATAGATGCTAACTTATGAAAAATGCGTCCTCCCTCTTCCCCCTCCTGTCAAGGGAGGGGGATTCCAAATCCCTCTCCCCTCACGGGAGAGGGTAGCGAGAGGGGGTATCTCGGACGGCAAATCTAGTGGCAAGTTAGCGCATATGCATGTACGGGTGAATTTGTCGGACTCACTTGTGGGGCTTCTTGGCAGCTTGGCCAAGAGCGTTTCGCCACATGCAATATCAAAGGAGGCAGGATTAATGAGAGCAAGAGGTTTCCTGGCGGTATTCTCGCTTATGCTGGTCTTATCGATGTTAGGGCCTGCTCCGGCCCAGGACGTGATCAAAATCGGCGCAGTGCAACCGATAACAGGCCGTTTTGCTTTCGCAGGGGTGAACATTAACGCGGGCCTGGAGGACGCGCTGATGATGGCGAATGAAGAAGGCGGCATCAACGGAAAGCAAATAAAATACATAATGGAGGATGGGCAATATCAGTTGGATGTTGCGACAGCGGCTTTTAAACGAATAATGACGAGAGACAATCCGTTGATCATGTACGGAGAGAGCACCGGCCTCGGCAAGGCCATGTCGCCGGAAATCAAGGATCGTTACAAGATCCTTTACAGCTCGACCTCTTTTTCCGGAGAACTGGCAGACGTCGCGGTAAATCCCTACATTTTCGTGCCTGGCCCCACGTATGCAGACATGTTTGGAATACTTCTGAAATACATTGCCAATGAGAAACCGGGCGCGAAGGTGGCTTTCTTCTACAGTGACACTGAATTCGGCAAAGACCCGATCCCGTTTGCGCGACAGATGTGCAAAGACCTGAAACTCGAACTGGTCGCGGAGGCTGTGGCTCAGGTCGGGGCCATAGATGTCACGTCCCAGGTGCTGGAGCTTAAACGGAAAAGTCCTGATTACGTGATTTTTCAGGGGTTCGTGGTTGAGCCGGTCGCTGCGGTAATCAAGCAGTGCAGAGATTTCGGGATGAAGACGAAGTTCATGGGCACTTTCTGGGGCGCCACAAAGATGATCATAGATAATTTGGGGCCCTTGGCTGAAGGTTATATGGCTGTCAATCCTTACATGTATTGGTGGAACGACGATGTGCCCATGATCAAGAAGATCAAAACCTACAGCGCAAAAAAGCATCCCAGCGTTACCTATCGAGACAATTCCTATATGCAGGGCTTCATGACCGGCCTGATCTTTGTGGAATTGCTTAAAAGGGCGGACAAAGCAGGCCAACTCAATGGAGAGGGCCTTGTCAAGGCCCTTCAGTCGCTGAAAGATTTTGACAGCGGTGGATTGTCGGCTCCGTTTACTGTCAAGAACAACAAGTTTCCCGTGGCCAGGGTCTGGAAAACAAATGTTCAGAAGAAAATATGGGAGCCCGCATCCGACTGGATGAGACTGGATAAATAGTTGGCCGGTAAGGTAGTTGATCCGTAGGGGCGGGTTTGAAACCCGCCCCTGCCATGCAAAGCGCCCCGATTTTGGCCAACCGAGTCTTATAGGACCGCACGGTTTCGCATATGACAACAACTTTGCCGCACTTATTATTGGAAAATGCCCGCAAGTTCGGCCGGAAAAAAGTGGCTCTGCGTGAGAAGCAATTCGGGATTTGGCAATCCGTCAACTGGCTGACTTATCTTGAAAATGTGCAGAATCTTGCGTTAGGGCTGGTGACTCTCGGTTATCAGCCGGGGGACAAGCTGGCCATTCTTGGTGACAATCGCCCGGAGTGGCTCTATTCGGAACTGGCGATCCAATCTTTGGGCGGCGTTGCCGTAGGCATCTTTCCCGACAGTCACATCAACCAGGTTCAATACATCATCGACCACTCCGACGCCGCATTTTTAGTTGTGGAAGACCAGGAGCAGGCGGACAAATTTCTCGAAATCAAGGATCAGTGCCCCAAAATCAGGAAAGTGATTGTGGATGATGTGAAGGGTATGAGGAATTACGATGCCCCGATTCTTATATCTTTCAAAGAAGTCCAACAAAAGGGATCTGAGCTGGCGCGCAAACAGACGGAACTGTTCCAAGATTACTTGAACCGGCTGACAGAAGAAACCGTCGCAGTATTGGCCTATACCTCAGGAACCACTGGTCTTCCTAAAGGCGCCATGTTAACTCATCGGAATATGATCAAGATGGCGGTCAATTACGATCAGGTGGACCCGGCGTATTCTTCCGACAATCATGTCTCATTCTTGCCTCTTCCATGGGTGGGGGAGCAAATGACCGCGGTATCGTGGAACCTCTACAAAGGCTTCACTGTGAATTTCCCTGAAAAGGTCGAGACAGTCCCGGAAAACATCCGAGAGGTGGGACCGCAGATTTTGTTTGCCCCCCCGAGATTCTGGGAGAAGCTGTGCTCGGATATCCAGGTGAAAATCCAGGACGCGGTCCTGATTAAGCGTCTTCTTTACAGGATGTGTATGCCCGTGGGCTACAAGATCGCCGAGATCAGGCTTGCCAATAAAAGACCCGGCCCGATGACATACATCTTGGATCAGCTATGTTATCTCCTGGTTTTCAGATCGTTGAAGAATTATCTGGGGCTGGGCAATTTGCGAAATGTCTACACCGGCGGGGCCGCTTTGGGACCTGAAATCTTCCATCTTTTTCAGGCGCTTGGTGTCAACATCAAACAGATTTACGGCCAGACCGAGACCGCCGGGATCTCCGTCGCGCACAGGAACGGAGACATCAAACTCAGCACAGTCGGCAAACCCATTCCTGAAATGGAAATCCGCATATCCGATACCGGGGAAATTCTTAGCCGCGGTCCAACCGTATTTGCCGGCTATTATAAGAATGAAGAAGAGACCAGAAAAACTTTGGTCGATGGATGGCTCTATTCGGGAGATCAAGGAATCCTGGACGAGGACGGTCATCTGGTGATGATAGACCGGATGAAGGATGTGATGAAACTGTCGGACGGGACTAAATTCTCACCTCAGCTTATCGAAAATAAGCTCAAGTTCAGCATGTTCATTTCGGAAGCTGTGGTCGTGGGAAAAGATCAGCCCTATGTAGGGGCCATGATAAACATGGACATGAACACGGTAGGTAAGTGGGCGGAAAACAACAAGATAACGTACACAACATATACGGACCTCTCCCAGAAGGACGAAATCTATGACCTGATTGCACGGGAAATCTCAGAAATCAACAGATCCTTGCCGAAAGTCGCTCAGGTCAGAAAATTCGTGATGCTGCACAAGGAGCTGGATGCGGATGATGATGAGATGACGCGCACTCGAAAGGTCAGAAGGTCCGTTGTGGAAGAGCGTTATTCGCAATTAGTCGAGGCTTTGTACGGCGCCGATGAACGACTGGAAGTGACCTCCGATGTCAAATACCGCGACGGCAAGGCCTTTCGTATGCAGACTTCGGTGCGTATCAAGGAAGTGCCTTAAAGTTATTTTTTCAAGGTGAGTAAGTATGACGGCGACTTACGCTAATCCTATTCATGATGATTTTCAGCTCCAGGTAGACGGACTATTCCTCAGATTCGGCGGGGTGAATGTTCTGGCGGATGTTTCCACCGGTGTCAGGAAAGGAGAAATTTTTGCCATCATAGGCCCTAACGGCGCGGGCAAAACATGTCTGCTCAATTGTATCAACAGGTTTTATACGCCGGACCGAGGCCGGATCATTTTTGAGGGCGCCGATATTACCCGTATGAAGGCGCATCAAATAGCGTCACTCGGCATTGCCCGCACATTTCAGAATGTGGAACTGTTCAAGGGCATGACCGTTATAGACAACATCAAATTGGGGCGACACGTTCATCTCAAAACAGGTCTGCTCTCAGCCGGATACTATTTCGGCGAGGCTCGGCGCACGGAGCTCGCGCTGAGAGAGGAAATTGAGCGGACCATCATAGATCTGTTGGAAATAGAGCATATTCGCAAGAAGAAGGTCGGCACGCTGCCGTACGGGCTTCAGAAGCGGGTGGAATTGGCTCGTGCATTGGCCATGCGGCCCAAGCTGCTTTTGCTGGACGAGCCGGTTACAGGCATGAATTTAGAGGAAACAGAGGATATAACCAGATTTATCCTGGATATCCACGACGAATGGGGGGTCACCATCATTCTTATCGAACACGATATGGGAGTGGTAATGGACATCTCGGATCGAGTCGCGGTGTTGGATTTCGGGGTAAAGATTGCGGAGGCGTCACCGATGGAAATCCGTCACAATCAGGACGTTATCAAAGCCTATCTTGGCGAAAAGGACCTCACGTATTCTCGGCTCGGAGCATAGTAATTATGGAATCCATGCTCGAAGTCAACAATATTGAAGTCATCTACAACGACGTAATCCTCGTCCTTAAGGGCATGTCCTTACAGGTGCGTGAAGGCCAGATCGTGACTATTCTGGGAAGTAATGGCGCAGGCAAAAGCACGACGCTCAAAGCCATTTCCGGCTTGTTGAAATCTGAAGACGGTGAAGTGACTGACGGCTCTATCAGCTTTATGGGCGAGCGCATCGACAAAATGGCCCCGGAGAATATAGTCAGGAAGGGGATATTTCAGGTCATGGAAGGCCGAAAGGCCTTTGAGGACCTCACGGTCGAGGAAAACCTGGTCGTGGGGGCCCATACCATAAAGAGTCGCAAACAAATCAAGCGAGATCTTGATATGGTTTACCGCTACTTCCCAAGGCTGACCCAGCGCAGGAATGTTCTCGCCGGTTATATTAGCGGTGGCGAACAGCAGATGCTCGTAATAGGGCGAGGATTGATGGCTCATCCAAGGCTCATGCTCCTGGATGAACCGTCTATGGGGCTTAGCCCCATCCTGGTGGGAGAGATTTTTGATATAATTGAAAAAATCAATAGAGAAGAAAAAGTGACCATACTGCTGGTGGAACAGAATGCACGTATGGCCCTAAGCATAGCGCATCATGGATATGTGATGGAGAGCGGACGAATCGTGTTGGACGATGATGTAGAGAAGCTCAAAGAAAATGAAGACATAAAAGAATTCTACTTGGGTCTTACCACCGTGGGGGCCAAAAAGAGCTACCGAGACGTGAAGCACTACAAACGACGTAAGAGATGGCTTACCTGATATTCAATCTTTCATGAAAGGAACCGAGAAAATGTCCGATTACGGGAAATCCGCGGGAGAGATCCTGGCTCGTATCCGCGCCCACAAACCGGTTGTGCACAGCATCACCAATTATGTCGTGATGAACTCGACTGCCAACGTCCTGCTCGCCATGGGAGCATCCCCTATAATGGCGCATGCGGCGGAAGAAATTCAAGATATCGTAGCGATAGCCAACGCTGTGGTTATAAACATAGGGACACTATCAAAATCTTGGATTGAATCTATGAAATCGGCCTGCCGCGTTGCGGCCGATCTTGGAAAACCTTTCGTGCTGGATCCGGTCGGCTCAGGAGCCACCAAGCTACGCACCGACACAGCTAGGGCAATAGTCGCAGCCGCTCTGCCTACTGTGATTCGAGGCAACGCGTCGGAGATTCTGTCGCTGTCGGCTCAGGGGGGGAAAACCAGGGGTGTTGATTCGATTCATTCCATGGACGACGCTATAGAGGCAGCGCGAGAGATTGCGACTTCGTTGGGCACGGTCATTGCCGTAACAGGCGAGCGAGACCTCGTTACTGACGGCAAGCAGTCTTTGATAATAACGGGCGGCCATCCCCTGCTGAGTTATGTGACCGGAACCGGCTGCGCTGCGACAGTAATTGTCGCCGCTTTCCTGGCGGAAGAAAAGGATCCGATGATCGCAACTTCGGCGGCATTGGCTTTCTTTGGGCTTGCAGGGGAACGGGCCGCGGCTCAAGCGACAGCTCCCGGTAGTTTTTGGGTAAAGGTGGTTGATGAACTCTATGCCATAACACCGGAAGAACTGGAAACAGCGGCAAGGATCAGCAAGGCATGATAAGTCCGTCGTTGTGGGATGTTTACCTCGTGACCGACAGGGCATTCTCCAGGGGGCGATCTTCTCCCGAGATAGTCCAGGCCGCCATAAAGGGCGGAGTTTCTGTGGTGCAGCTTAGAGAAAAAGACTTGTCAACACGTGATTTCTACATCGAAGCTGTAAAAATTCGCGAGCTACTGCGATTAGCCGGTGTTCCGCTCATAATAAACGACAGAATAGACATTGCTTTGGCGATGGACGCTGACGGAGTTCACCTCGGGCAAGCTGACATGCCTGTCAGAATAGCGAGAAAGATTCTAGGGCCAGATCGGGTAATCGGACTGTCCTTGAATGAGCTGAAGGATATCACTGAGGAAGCTTTGGAGTTCGCGGATTATCTCGCTGTCAGCCCCGTTTTCTCTACAGCAACAAAACTGGACACAGCGGCCGAATGGGGACTGGGGGGTCTCAGAAGAGCGCGAAATCTGACGGATATGCCATTAGTCGCCATAGGTTCTATAAAAGATGAGAATGCTAGGGAAGTTGTGATGGCAGGCGCAGATTGCGTTGCGGTAGTCACGGCGATTGTGTCGGCCGAAGATCCGGAGCAGGCCACCCGCGGCCTTGTCGAAATAGTGAGAAAGGCAAAAAAAGCCTCGCACAGGTAACATCACACTCTTGCGCCTCGGATTTTCTCCAAACCCGCAACCGGCGAGCATTACGGCCCATGTGGGATTCTCTATGTCTCACAGGCGAAGCAGTGAAACGATCAATAGAATGGCTGATCAAGCGTCTGATCAGGGTCGAGAGAGAGTCGCGTATCACGGCAGGAGGTGGCAAGCCCATGTGGCTTCAGCCTTCCCCTTGGCCTCAGATTACCGTGCTGTCTTCGGGTGACGAGCGCGGTGGAGAGAATGGTTGACGGACTGGCGGAGTGCGTAATACGCTCAGCAACAGTAAAAAAGGGGGCCTCTTCATCAACTTGGCGACGGTTTTGCCTGCGTCAGGTTGCGTGGGACACCGACTGAGAGCTTTTCGGGGTCGGCGGGGGGATTTCTCATCCTGTCAAGGGCGCCAAGACAGTCAAGATGGCAGGACTGCAGCATAATTCCGGAGAAGGACTATCATATGGCTGCCAACTGGGAACGACACCTTGAGCGATGGACTACGGCAGGGCTGATTGAAGCATCAACAGCCGATCTGGTGCGGGCGTACGAGAAAGGTCAGGAAAAGGACCGAGGCCTGACATTCTCGATCCTGTTGGCAATCGGCCTTGGCGGATTGCTGCTAGCAGCGGGCATTTTACTCTTCGTCGCAGCGCACTGGGACGTGCTTTCGCCGGCGCAGCGCTTCTCTCTAGTTTTGGCTTTGGTGGCGGTGTTGCACGTCGGCGGAGCTATAGCGTCCAGCCGGTTCAACATCCTCTCCATCGCTTTGCATGCTGTAGGAACGATATGCCTGGGAGCGGGTCTTTTTTTGGCGGGACAGATCTTCAACCTACAGGAGCATTGGCCTGCAGGGGTTTTGCTCTGGGCGTTGGGCGCGTGGGTGGCATGGGCGCTTTTGCGTGACTGGCCGCACGCGGCCCTCGCTGCGGTGCTCACGCCCGCATGGCTTGCCGGTGAATGGATCCAAGCGACTCAGGATAGTATGTACAGCGAGATCATTGTCCTCGCAGGTTTGCTGATGCCGTCAGCTACTTGACGGGGCTGCTCCCGGAGAAATCCACGCCGATGCGCAAGACGCTGGCATGGATCGGCGGGTTAACGCTGATCCCCACTGCGGCGTTAATTGTTGCAGTCGCGCCGTTTTTTCACTGGCAGGATCTTCCCTTGCCTTAAAGCTATCATCTTCTCGGGTGGAGCGCTGCCTTCTTGCTCCTGCTTGCTCTGGCATGGCGGCTTCGAGGCCCGCTCGTATGGATAAACGTAATCGCAGGGGTCTGGTTGGCGGCATTGGTCGCGGCAACCCTGCTATTTAGACGGGATTGCCACATCCGGCATTTTGCCGACGAAAATTGGGCAGTGTATGCTTTATGCGCTTTGGGCTCCATCGGTCTCATCGCGTGGGGGATGAAAGAACGTCGCGAAGAGCGAGTCAACCTGGGAATTGCAGGCTTTGCCCTGACCGTTCTGTTTTTCTATTTTTCAACTGTCATGGATAAGCTGGGACGCTCGGCAAGCCTGATCGGGCTCGGTCTCCTGTTTCTGCTGGGCGGCTGGTTGCTCGAAAAAACACGCCGCCGTCTCCTGGTCCAACTGAAGAGAGGTTCGGCATGACACCACTAATCAAAGGCCTGGTGATAGCAGTAGCCCAGGTGTGCCTTGTGGCGTCGCTTGGGGCCAAGCTGCTATATGATCGCGCAACTCTGCCACGGGTGTGGGTGAAGGCCGCGCCCTATGACCCGGATCTTCCGATCCGCGGCCGTTACGTCAGGCTGCAGCTTCTTGTGGAGCCGGATGGAATCAAGGACACCGGCCGAGTCTACCGCGAGTCAGTCGCTCTTCG